>Ga0164315_10001794_pt1 | contig 16275 bp, 17 predicted proteins | sample GuaBasSedimGuay6_FD_113737 | JGI IMG/M metagenome (GOLD analysis project Ga0164315, IMG submission 113737) | Subseafloor sediment microbial communities from Guaymas Basin, Gulf of California, Mexico - Guay6, Core 4569-2, 0-3 cm | ecosystem: Environmental > Aquatic > Marine > Hydrothermal vents...
AACCCCCGGCAGATTCAACCCAAATGGTGGGAACAATTGATCCGCAGTCATGAAACGGAGATTCCCCACCTGTTAGCTGAAATGACTAGGCAACATGCCTAAGTCAGAACACTTATGTGACATAAACGACAACCGGAGAAAAATAAGTATGCATTATCCTATTAAATCGCATGATAACGGCTCCTCTGATCCATCTCACGCTCAAGCTAATTTTACGGCTTCCATTATTATGAAGGATGCGACTTTGGGTGCTATGGTGGGCGCAACCGCTGCCGCTGCAATGCAGTTGAAAAAGAGAAAAAAATCTAGCGAAAATCCGTTGGGTTCCATCCTCAAAGCCGGCATAGCAAGTGGTTTAGCGACTGGTGCAGCGTCAGCCGTAGGCAATAGCCTCCGGCATAACAATTCGACTATGACAACTTTTGGAGCCATGTTTGTCACCGGTACAGCCATGATGTATTTATTAGGTTCCAACACCACCAAAGGAGAAAAATCATTATGAGTCACGAGCAAGACGGATCGACTCCAGAAATGAGGGAAGATATGAATTCCCAAACACAGAGTGCAATGGGGGAAGCACCTGCTTATCAAAATCCGCCTCCTGACTCTGCACAACCCGGATACCATGCGATGCACCAAGATCGTTATATGGGCGGGGCTGGCCATCCACCAGCACAGAATCAAGGTAACAATGGTCCTCCCAACTCTGCACAACCCGGATATCATGCGATGCACCAAGATCGTTATATGGGTGGGGCTGGCCATCCACCAGTACAGAATCAAGGCCGCAATGAGCCTCCTAACTTTGCACAACCCGGATATCATACTATGCACCAAGATCGTTATATGGGCGGGGCTGGCTATTCACCAGTACAAAATGGTAACCAGATGCCAAATGGGCCTTATCAAGGCCAAGGTTATCATGCGATGCCCCAAGGGGCTGGCCATCCACCAGTACAAAATGGTGGCCAGATGCCAAATTGGCCTCATCAAGGCCAAGGTTACAACAACCAGCAAGCACCCGGTTCGCCTTATCAAGCTCAGAATCAAGGTAGCAATGGGCCTTATCAAAATCACTATTATGATCCTTACATGGCTAACCCAGGTTATCCGCCAAGAATGCCTGAAAACAATCCGCCAGCCAACGGCGGATTCTCTAGCTTTTTCGATTTCCGCGATGAGCGTTTTTTAAAAGGTGCGTTGGTGGGAGCAGCCGCCACTTTTTTGTTGACTAACGACTCGGTACAAAAAAATGCGATCAATTCTATTGTGAAGGTTTGGAGTTTATTTCAAGGCGGACTTGAAGAGGTGAAAGAACGTTTCCGCGATGCTGAAGCGGAAATTAAAACTGAAACTAACCAAAAATAAGGTTTTGTCCAAGGTACGCCTTCTTCAAATTCGACGAAGGCGTACCTTGCACGAAATATGACATTTTTCAATCTATTATGCTAGTACACGAACTTTCCACCCGTTTACGTTTTAAGTTGCCCTTTTTGAGAGAGCCTAGCTTGGATTTTGCCTATTTGGAGGTATCTCTTGGCGCAATGCCCGGTGTCCGCAATGTGCGAATTAATTCACCGGCGGCTTCTCTGGTTGTTGAATACAACGGCAAACCCGCCATCAAGCAAAACATCATGGATTGGTGTGCCAATATTTCCCAGAAATACTGGCCCCGTGTCGATGCCAGCGAAAATGTCTCTAGCGACACCAATTTGTCAAGAGTAATTAGCACTGGACTGGCATTGGCACTTTTGCCATTTTTACGCCCCCCCCTAAAAACTTTGTTAACCTACCTTACTATTGCACCGACTTTAACTAAAGGTGCTAACAGCTTGTTCAGTCAAGGCATTAAGGTAGAAGTGTTGGATAGTTTAGCGGTAGGATTGGCCGCTGTGCGCGGTGAATATTTTACCGCCGCCGCGACTCATGGCTTCTTAGTCTTGGGAGAATACTTAGAACATCAAACGGAAAAACACTCTGATGCTCTATTACGTCATTTGCTCAAACCGATGCCAACTGAAGCTTGGGTAGAATGCGAAGGTACGCTTATTCAAGTTCCCAGCACTTCAATTAAAGAAGGGGATTTAGTTGTTGTTGGCACTGGCGAAATGATGCCAATTGATGGGCGAGTGATCGATGGCACCGCTGCGGTTAATGAAGCATCGCTAACCGGTGAAACCGTGCCAGTGCGTAAAGAATTGAAAGATAAAGTTTTATCTGGCACAGTGATAGAGGAAGGACGATTAAAAATTCGTGCCACCCGGGTAGGAGATAATACCACTACCGCCCGTATTACTCGTTTTATTGAAGAATCCCTGAAAAAACAATCTAAAACCCAACGAATGGCAGACGAACTTGCTAATCAGCGCGTTTATTATACCTTAGGACTCGGCGTACTGGTTTATCTACTAACACGAGATACCCAGCGCTTAGCGGCGGTTTTCTTGGTCGATCACGCATGCCCCCTAAAACTAGGTACACCGGTTGCCATTAAATCCGCTATGTATCGCGGTGCGACGCATGGTATGTTATTTAGAGGTGGACAAGCCATTGAAAACATTGCCAATGCTGATACGATTGTTTTTGACAAAACTGGAACGCTAACAACGGGTAACTTAGAAGTCACCGATATCATCCCCCTAACCGAAGATACCAAATGGCCTCAAAATGAAATTTTAGCCTTAATCGCCTCGGTGGAAGAACATGCAACACACCCAGTCGCCGATGCCGTCGTCAAATCCGCTAAACACAAAGCTTTGCACCATATTGAACATGAAGATGTCGATTATATGGTCGCTCATGGTTTAACCACGCAAGTGGAGGGGCAAAAATTAATCATTGGCAGTCGACATTTCTTAGAGGAACACCAACAGATTTCCTTTGTCGCGCATGATCCGCTCATAAAAGAACTTGAAGGGCAAGGTAAAACACTGCTGTACGCGGCCTTAAATGAAACGCCGTTTAGCATTGTTGGGCTACGAGATCACCTGCGTCCTGAGGCTGCACAGATTGTCACACAACTGAAACAATCTGGCATGAAAACAATAGCCTTACTCACTGGCGATCAGCGTGATAAAGCGTTAGCTTTAGCCGAACAGTTAGGCATAGAAACCGAACATGTTTATTACGAATGTCCACCAGAGGAAAAGGGTAATATAGTCAAACAGTTACAAAATAAAGGTCACCAAGTCGCTTTTGTCGGTGATGGGGTCAATGATGCACCGGCACTGATCACCGCCGATGTCGGTATTGCGATGCCCAAAGGCGCCGATTTAGCCCGAGCCACCGCAGACATTGTCTTACTAGACGATCATTTAGAAACCGTCTTGAATGCCAAACGGTTAGGTGATAAAACCATGCAACTCATCCATTATCATTTCAATGTCTCAATGGTTGTCAACTCCGCAGTTGCAGGCGGTGCCGCGTTAGGTTTACTCTCACCGGTTTTGACCGCTTTGCTCCATAATGGGACAACAATTGGCATTCTGCTCAATTCATTAGCGGGTGTGAGCCTCCAAGAAAATAAATTGTCAGAAATGAAAGAAAAATTGGGAACCGTAAGAGAAGCTTTACAGTCATCATAATTCATCATAATATATAATAACAATGTAGGGTGGGTAAGTTCGGATCGAAGCTATGCTTCGATCCGAACTTGCCCACCATCCCTGAGAGAAAAGAAGCTCAATTGATGACGCTGATTAAGTCTAAAAAAACCACTTTTAGTAATAATTTTGAATAATGACAAAGCCTATTAACGTTCCAATGAGTTGAAAACATTAATATTATTCATGTTAAAATAGATAAAGTGATTGAATGTGCTTTGAAGTCGAGCCATCTCTACCTCAAATTGAGAGCGCGCTCAATTGATTTTAAAAATTGATTGAAAGGAAAATACCATCATGAGTGACTACATTCACAGCATTCCGGGCCGATTGAGAATCCGTTCCGCCCAACTCAAACGCAATACCTGTCAAGCCAAAGACCTCGGTGCCTTATTAAAAGCGATGGCAGGTGTTCACAAAACCGAACTCAATCAAAAAGCCGGGAGTCTTGTTGTCTATTACAACCCAGAACAATTGGCAGCAGACGACATTCTCTACCAAGCCCACAAAGCCGGCTGTTTAGAGCAAATCATTTCAAAAGCCCGTACCACTCAATTGGTTAGTAAAGCCGGTACAATGCTGGGCCAAGCAATATTTGGAACGGTGGTCAAGAAAAGTTTGGAATTGTCTATGTCATCTTTGCTCAAAACCGCTCTACGTTAATTAAAAAAATTCATGATGTTTGTTATATCTTTTTACTCTTTGTACAGGACAAAAAAGTGTTCACGTCGTGATGCTATCGTATCGCTTTTTTGAGCGATAGTATCACTCAAAAAAACCTGTTGGTTATACGTCGTGATGCTATCGCTTTTTTGAGCGATAGTATCACTCAAAAAAACCTGTTGGTTATACGTCGTGATGCTATCGCTTTTTTGAGCGATAGTATCACTCAAAAAAACCTGTTGGTTATTGTTATCCTTTCTTTGAATTTTTTGATTTGAACCGCAAAAGTGATACTATCGCCACAAAAAGCGATAGCATCACGAAATACTTTGTACCTATATTTTTACTATGGAAGGCTGGTTCTTCAAAAATCTTGGACTCCTGTACCCGTCAATAGAACATTGACAGAGTCAATGTACAGTGTGGGAACAAAAGCGCGCGTGAACTCTAAAAACCACACTCATTCCGGCTTTTCCTTCAAACTTGCCACACCCTCCATTCTGTCTCTAAAAATGTCCATCAGTTCTGTCAGCACAAACTTAAAAGGGGTGCCACCGTTTCCATCCTGTTGGATGACATGAAAGCGGGAATTGCTCAGGTTGTTAGCCAATGCGTCAGCAATGGTTGGTAACGCATTTTCAATAAAGCTTTTTTCCAAACTAAAGTTTGGACTCCTCTATTGGCACCTGGGGTTGGTAATTAGCCAATTGAGCAAATTCGGCGAGCGTCAAAGTTTCCGCTCGCGCCTGTGGGTTAATCCCCGCCGCTTGTATATCCTTGACATCAAGGACATTTCTTAAAGCATTGCGTAATGTTTTGCGCCGCAGTGAGAAGGCAAGTTTCACGATTTGGGCAAACTGTTTTTGATTAATCACTTCTACCGGCGGTGTGACGTAGGGTTTTAATTGCACGACACTAGAATTGACTTTGGGCGGTGGATAAAAAGCACCCGGGCTGACATCAAAGAGCTTTTTTATCTGACAATAATATTGTAGCATCACCGATAAGCGCCCATAGTTGGACGTAGCGGGAACAGCAACCATACGATCAACCACTTCTTTTTGTAACATAAAAGTCATGTCTTGAATATCGTTGGCATAATTAAGCAAATAAAATAATACCGGGGTAGAAATGTTATAGGGTAAATTACCAACTATCCGCAATGGTTGCTCAGATGTCATTAACTGTTTGAAATCAAATTTTAAGGCATCGGCATTATATATGCGTAATTGTTTGGAATAACTCGCTTTTTGTTCAAGCAATTCAACCAGATCGCGATCAATTTCTACCACATCCAATTGACACCCGTGCTGAAGTAAAGGCATTGTCAATGCGCCCTTGCCGGGCCCAATTTCGACTAAATGTTGCGCTGGTTGAGGAGCAATGGCTGTAACAATGCGTTGAATAATATTGGGATCGTGGAGAAAATGTTGGCCAAAACGTTTATGAGGAAAGTGAGAAGTCATTTTAGTATTCTTGAAAAGTTAAAACACTTTTTTATTGTTCCGTTGATCTTTGCATCAAGAGGCTTCCATCCCAGATTTATTTTAGATTTTTGAGCCATACTTGCGTGGAAATCAAAAATAGGTAGTCCCTACCAACCAAAACAAATATTAAAAATCAATAACTGATAAAATTATCATCGTCATTTGTTTCAAGTGTACCTTGCACGAATACTGGTGTAAGGTGCGTATGAAACCAATAAGTTGGCTAAACCCTAATGGCACGCACGATAGGAATTAATTAAGTTGCACAAGTTTGTAGGGATTAGCTATAATTGTTTAAATACCTTTCTAATCCATAAATCGATAATGCTCCATTGGGGTATGAAATTTGCTCTTGAAACCCGGCTGTTTAAAAATACCACTAACAGAATAGACACCATCATACCATGAATAAAACAATCACAATCAATGAGTTAGCTAAAATTCCGCCTTTGCTTGCTTTGCCGTTGAGGTTTAGCCCTCCCCTCATACATAACACGGCCTTAGTAACTATGTTAAATCGAATCTTTTCCCAAGCTTTGCGGGAGGGAGAATTAGATTTTATGCGTCGGCGAATATTGCGGATTCGGGTGCTGGACGCAAACTTAAGTTTTTGCTTGACTTTGGTGGGGGATAGATTAGTGGCTCATAACCACAGTCAGACTCACGATCTCACTATTGAAGGCACCGCGTATGATTTTCTATTGCTAGCAACTCGCCGTGAAGATCCCGATACCCTCTTTTTTAACCGTCGTTTGCGCTTAGGAGGGGATACAGAATTGGGGCTTTACTTAAAAAACTTTCTTGATGCCCTAGAACCAGAAGAGCAGTTAGGACCGCTTTTCAAACACCTAGAAAGAATGACGGCTCTATTTGAACAGGTTGGAAAAATTCGGTCAGTGATTCGTTTATGATATTTTTGCTGGACGGGGTTTGCAACTAGGGTTTAAATTTGAGAACAATTGGGTTTGTAGGGTGGGATCGCTGTCGCAAGGAACTCAAAAAATACCACGAACTTTCTGCCCGCTTGCCCACCATAATGGATATTAAGCATAAATTTTCAGGTATTTTGTAGGGGACCGAGAAGGTAGATAGTGGGCAAGAAAATAATATTGCCCACCCTACATCTACTATCCGTTAACAGTATCAAAATGAGTTGCCATTACCTTGGCTTGCTCTTCTTCCATACCAGCACCACCATACCAATAGCCATTACAAATACCCATTGGCATCAAGCGTTGCAAACGAGTCATACCTTCTGTAACGCTATCAGGTTCTTGTAGCCCACGCTGAAAGACTTCAATCACCTGTTCCGTATGCATTGACTGTGGACTAATCCGCAACACGTTGATTCCAAATGATTTTAGCTCTAACAAAGCTGGCAACAAGTTATACCCAGAGGCCGACTGAGTTTGAATACCGTTCAAAGTCAGAAAAGCTTTACCGTCTTGACTAGAAAGCGTTAAACCATCTGGATAATCTAAACAACAGTGTTGGCAATCATCCTTAGGAAAATTGTGGTACCGTGCTGTAAAACAACGTGCTGAATAGGCTAAAGGCAACCGCCCATAGACAAAAACTTCCGTTTCTACACCTGCCGGCAGGTTAGCTTGCAAATCAGTCAACGTTTCACGGGACAGTTCTACAGGCAACACCCAACGGCGTAGCCCTAAAGTTGCCAATCGTGTCAGAGCGCGTGTGTTATAGATATTAACGCTGGGTCCAGTCACAAAAGGCCTACCCTCTAATAATTGCACCACTGCCATATCGTTAGCCTCTACCATGAATTGACCATTGTCACAGAGACGACGCAGGTTTTTAAGCTCTGACTCCGCTTCCAGTAAGGTCAATGTAGAAAGCACAACTTTCTTACCAGCCCCTTCCAGCCGCTCGGCCAATTCTAGCCAATCGCTAGTGCGTAGAGATTGGCGTTTGGAACAGACAGTTTCCCCCAAATAAATTATATCGATAGCCGTATTTGCCATGCGTTCATAGAACTCTAGCAAAGTTTCACGCGGCCAGTAATACAAAACCGGCCCCAAAGCAAGTTTAGGTTGAAAATCATTCATAGTTGGAATTTAATATTATATTTAATAATTTCTTTATTCAGTCGTCCTAAAATGTGGGTGTTTTTAGTTTTTAGGAGTCCAAACTTTAGTTTGGTAAGCCCTGCCAAACTAAAGTTTGGACTCCTTCACCTTTATGCCCCACTACCCTTTATTCAATGGCGTTTTTATTGCCAAGGACGGTGATAAGCCCCCAAAGTAGTCTGTGTACCTTCCGAGACTTTGCTCAGTTCCGCTAACCAATTTGCTTGTGGCGTATAAGCAGTCGGGTTATGCTGACAGGCATCCAAAGCGGCTCGCCAAACACGAGTGACTTGGGCAACATAAGTGGGACTACGTTGGCGGCCTTCAATTTTAATTGCGACGACACCGGCCTTTTGAAGTTGGGGCAGTATTTCTAAAGTATTTAAACTGGTGGGTTCTTCGATAGCATAATAAGTACTTTTACCCACCCCAAAGCGGCCTTTGCAAATAGTGGGATAACCAGCATTTTCTCCCTCGCCACGTCGATCAATCAGTACCTCACCCAAACGTACTTCCAAACCTTGCGGTGTTTCACACCATTTTACCGCATGTCCAGGCGAACAAGCTCCATAAGTATTAGGTGAATCCCCAGTCACATAAGAAGAGAGTAAACAACGCCCTTCTACCATCACACACAGGCTACCAAAACCGAATACTTCCACATCAACGGGGCTATTTTCCACAACATGTTTAACTTGGGAAAGCGAAAGCACTCTAGGCAAAACCACGCGACGAATACCGAAATGTTTATGGTAAAAGCGAATAGCCTCATAATTTGTAGCAGAAGCTTGAACTGAGAGATGTCGAGGTAAATCTGGCCACCGTTCAGCGGCATAATCCAGCACCCCTAAATCCGCCAAAATCAGCACATCTATACCTAAATCCGCGGCACGATCTACTGCCTCAGTCCAGCGTGACCAACCTTTCGGTTGTGGATAAGTATTAATGGCCAGAAATACTTGTACTTTATGATCATGGGCATAGCGAATGCCTTGCTCCATTTTAGCGGTGGTAAAATTCAGGCCCGCAAAATGTCGCGCATTGGTATCATCGCGAAAACCAACATAAACCGCGTTAGCACCGTTATCGACGGCCGCTTTCAAAGAAGGTAAATTACCCGCAGGACAAACAAGTTCCATATCAGTTATCAGTTATCAGTTATCAAAAAATCGGTTAGATCCGGAAAGAAGTTATACTTGTTAAGTGCCGAAGCACAAATTTTCAGGCATTTTGTGCCCACCAACTTCTTTACAAAGCCCACCTTATCGGTGGAATTGATACGGACTTTGCTCGGTGGGCAAAAAATTCATAATACCTGAAAATTTATGGTTCAGTACTTATCAGTTATTAATCTTGAAGGAATAGTATCAGTTCAAATCGCAAAAAAACTACCTCGCTACTGGGCTGGTAAAAATCAGGTGATTTTGGAACAAAAAGTGATCCCATTTTTATTCAACGCGGTGCGCGTTTTTTCGTACAAGGTTCGCCTTGTACTCCTGAAAAATCGCGCGTTTTTTCGTACCAAGTTTCCATTATCTATTCCCATTCATTCATTTTTCTTCTTGCTGCAATACCCATAAATGCGCGTAAACGCCACCGGTATTCAATAATTCCGTATGTGTTCCCCGCTCAATAATCCGTCCCTGTTCCATCACTAAAATTTGATCCGCATCAACAATGGTTGATAAACGGTGCGCAATCACCAACGTGGTATGATTTGCCGCAACTTGCGCCAAGGCTGTTTGGATGAGTTGCTCTGATTTTGAGTCTAAATTGGAGGTGGCTTCATCAAATATCAGGATTTTTGGCTTTTTCAAAATAGCACGGGCGATGGCAACTCGTTGTTTTTCACCGCCTGACAGTTTTAAGCCACGTTCTCCCACTATCGTGTCATAACCGTTGGGCAACGATTCAATAAAGGTGTGAATATTGGCGAGTTGAGCCGCTTCTCTCACTTCGGCTTGGGTGGCTTGGTTACGGGCATAAGCGATGTTGTAGTAAATCGTATCGTTAAATAAAACCGTATCTTGTGGCACAATACCGATAGCTGCACGGAGACTGGCTTGAGTGACAGAACTGAGGTTTTGCCCATTGATGGAAATGCAACCATCGGTGACATCATAAAAACGGAATAATAAACGGGCTATCGTTGATTTACCGGCTCCACTGGCACCCACAACGGCGACTTTATGCCCTGCCGGCACGTCAAAAGTGATTTCCGATAAAATCTGCCGCTCAGGTTCGTAATGAAAACTCACGTTGTCAAAACAGAACCAGCCTTCGCCAACCTCTAGGGAACGAGCATCGGGCGCGTCTTGAATTTCGGGTTTATTTTCAAGCAGTTTAAAGATTAAATCCATGTCAGCGAAGGCGTATTTAATCGCCCGGTACACAACGCCCAGAAAATTCAATGGGATAAATAATTGCAATAAAAAGGCATTGACTAGCACTAAATCGCCTAAACTCATCCTGCCATCGACTACGCCTTGACTGGCAAAAATCATAATCAAAGTCACCCCAATGGCAATAATAAAGGATTGCCCAAAATTCAGTACTGACATAGAGGTTTGACTTTTTACCGCGGCTTCTTCCCATTGTGCCAATGTGTCATCATAACGGCGTGCTTCAAATGTTTCATTGCCAAACGCTTTAACGGTTTCATAATTCACTAAACTATCAATAGCTTGATTATTGGCTTCAGATTCATTGGCATTCATGGTGTGGCGAAATTCCATCCGCCAATCTGTCACCGCGACGGTAAACGCAACATAAATAACAACAGTAATAAAGGTGATCAGGGTAAATTTAAAATCGTATTGTGTGAATAGAATCAGCGCAATCAGGGCAAACTCGGCAAAGAGGGGAAATATTTGAAAAATCAGATAGTTGAGAATGCTACTAACGCTGCGCGTGCCACGTTCTAAGTCGCGTGAAATGGCACCGGTTCGTCTTTCCAGATGAAAGCGTAGTGATAAATTATGCAGATGTGTCAAGACTTGATTGGATAAGCGGCGCATGGCGCGGTAACGAACTCTGGCAAAAACGACATCACGTAATTCGTTAAAAAGCGAGCTGGATAGGCGCAGAATACCGTAAGCAACCAGTAAAGCGATGGGCAAGAGGGGGAGTGCGTGCTGGGTTTTGTCAAGGGCATCGACAATATATTTGAGGATAACCGGCACACCGACATTGGCGATTTTCGCGAAGACTAAAAACAGTAATGCAAACAAAACGCGCCCTCGGTAGTCCCAAATGTAGGGCAGCATATCGCGTAAATTTTGGCTATCTTTGCGGTTGGTATGAACGGGGGTGGTGTAGCGTAGACTTTTAGGGGTTCGCATAAAAGGTTACTATGGATAGTAGTGAACAGACAGGTGATTTAAAAGTGATAGATTTAGGGGAGAATAGGTTGGATGTTGTAATTGGATTCAAAAGCTTGAAGTTTAACAGGAGTCCAAGATTTATCTTGCCTTTCCCAAACTAAAATCGCGTCGATTGGACTCCTGCCAAAGCCTGCCAATCGATTTGGTATTGATTTTTGGGAAAAATACCATTCTTTAAACCGGTTTTCCAGTTCAAGCATTTGTTGCTTGAAGTCAGTGCCCATGTCATTCGCTTTCATGGGAACGATCTTCCCTCATCAAATATTGTAAGAAGAAAAAGTGCTAAATTCCTCAAACCAAAACGAAGACGAGCTTTTTACCATTATTAAGAAATCCGATTTCTGGGGAAATCGGATTTCTTTAACCTGACTACGTTTTCTTCTTGCTCTTTCGTTTGGTATTTTGCCTGAGTTGTGTGAGGTAAGCTTCAGCTTCATCTAGTTCCTCGGTGGATAATCCCATGAACCTTTGCTTAATATTAAACTGGCTCATCACATCTTTAGGATCAAGATAACTCACCACATCTTTGGGTTCAAGATAATCTACCACATCTTTGGGATCGATTCCTGCCAATCGATTTGGTATTGATTTTTGGGAAAAATACCATTCTTTAAACCGGTTTTCAAGTTCAAGCATTTGTTGCTTGAAGTCAGTGCCCATGTCATTCGCTTTCATGGGAACGATCTTCCCTCATCAAATATTGTAAGAAATTCAGAAAAAGTGCTAAGTCAGTCGTCATCAAATCGGCATCTTGCCTTAAGACATCAAAGGCATTTTGCTTCTCCTTTTGACGACTGGCAAAGCATTTAATCCACGCATTATGAGGTGTTGGGGGCAATTCATTTATAATCAGTAATTGAATATCTTTCAATAACCAGTTGTTACTGCGGTACACACCCGCTTGTTGAGTCGGTGCGTAATCCCAGCCAGTTATTCTCCTTTTATGGGCTGTTTTAGAACTGATGACAAAAGTTTGTACCTCTTCACTCGTCAATTCTTTCGCTTGCCGGTAAAACGTTTCATAACACAAAGCCTGTCGAAAAGCCTTTTCATCATCTCTGGATTGTTACTAGTACTCTGTCAATGTTTTATTGACGGGTAGCAGGAGTCCAAGATTTATCGATGAATCGCCCAAACTAAAGTTTGGACTCTAATATGGTACCCGTCAAAACCAAGTTGACAGTGTACTAGTCAGTGTTCATCCAAAAATCAGCTCAAGTGACAAGAATTATTAGTTGTGGAAGGTGTCTTTATCTAATGCCCATTCGCTTTTACCAATAATTATGGCAGCGGCAGCGTCGCCGGTAACGTTGACGGCAGTACGCATCATGTCTAACAAACGATCTACACCAATAATCAACGCAATACCTTCAACCGGGAGCCCGACTTGATTCAGTACCATCGCCAGCATAATCAATCCAACGCCAGGGACACCCGCTGTACCAATTGAAGCTAAGGTGGCTGTCAAAATCACTAACAGATAATCAGTCATTCCTAAATCAATGCCGTAAACGTTGGCAATAAACACTGTTGCAACGCCCTGCATGATGGCGGTACCATCCATGTTAATCGTTGCGCCCAACGGGATGATAAACGAGGATACCGATTTGTCTACACCCAGTTGTTTTTCGGCGTTTTCGATATTGATAGGAATGGTGGCATTACTGCTGGCGGTACTGAAGGCAAAAATTTGTACCGGGCGCATTTTTTTCAAGAATGTCCAGGGATTTAATCCAGAAAGCGTTTTTACCAAAAGAGAGTAGGAAACCACTCCATGCACGACAAGGACACCGGCGACAACCAGAAAATAGCTTAACAACGGTTTAAAGACTTCAAACCCTTGTAACGCAAAGGTTTTCGCAATTAAACAGAAAATACCAATCGGCGCGAACTTCATCAGGATAACGACAAGTTGCATCATAATCGCATTGTAATCATTGAATTGCTTTTCAACCCGTTTGCCGGATTCTCCCGCCATCACAATTGCAATACCTACGAGCAACGAAAAGACTATCAATGGCAACATTTGACCTTCAGCCATTGCGGCAATGGGATTATCAGGCACCATGTTGATAATCGTGTCGGCGAGGGATGGGCTTTCTTTGGCGGAGTATTCTTGAGCAGTCGGTAAGGGCATATCAAAGTCTTGCCCGGGAGCAATGATTATCGCCGCAGCCAATGCCAGACTGATAGCAAGCGCGGTTGTCCCCACATAAAACAAGAGTGCTTTACCCCCCAAGCGGCCTAACTTGCTAATGTCGCCCAAGGCTGCGGTACCACACACCAGTGAGATGAAGACTAACGGTACAACTAACATTTTCAGGGACTTGATAAAGATTTGTCCGATGACATGGAAAACGTTGTTGACTAGAAATTCACTGATGAGGTTTATCTCCATAAAGAAGATATTGAGTATTCCGCCTAAGATGCCCCCGAAGAGCATCGCTAGGAGGATGGTTGTCGTTAATTTTTTTGCATTCACTTTATGTTATGCCCTGTGATGGTTAGGTTAGTTAAAAAAAATGGTAGTCCAGTAATCTCAAAATGGTGTTCAAACGGATACTATCCCAACAAGGGCTAGCATCCGTAAACATCACTACATGTACTGGACTACCAAATGAAAGCGACAAAATCAAATTATTTCTGGCCCATCGTAGCTGCTATTGGGATTATCGGGATCGACTTGTATCTGTTCGCGCCGCCGCTGTACACGTTTTTGCATGGCATCTGCTTTGAGCGGAATGCTCATTTCTCCAAATAATACTTGTTTTAGCAGCCTAAAACCAAACTTTAATAAAGCCACATCGTCGGTTTTCAGTTGTTCAAATTCGTCGGCAGTTAAGTCGTAAACATCAGAAAATCCTTCACTTTGTACAAATACAATTAAATTATCAAGGTTGTAACTGACCATAAAAAAGAATTGAAAGCTGCGCGGCGAAGGTTGGCCGACGGTTGGGCCACCTGAGCGTTTTTTCAGGACGATCTGTCGCCATTCCTGATCCATCTCGTCATAGAACTCCACCCCTTGCTCTTTACGATAGTCACGAACCGTAATGGTACGAGGTTCATTATGACCCAAACAATGCTCTTCCTTGATTAGGAAATAGGTATTTTCATCGGTGGACGAATCCTGCTTACGCATGGACATCAAACCAAGTGCGTAATATCGACACACAGTTGGGCGATCTTCGTACACACTACAGCCTTCTTCACTGAGAAACGGACAAGCGGGGTTATCATCGGCAGTCCGAATCTTGATGCCTGGCATACCGTGGCTGTCCATTTCATAAGGAACGGTATATTGGGCTAAAAATTCGTTGGCAGTCAGAGCCAAGCGTTTTTTTAAGCGTAAAATGTCGTAAGGGGTCAATAAAATATCAATCCGCTTACAGCATTCATTAAAACAGGCAATGTCTTTATGACAACGAAATTGGATAGTGTCATCTAAAGAAAATTTAACCGGTTGAATGGGGCTATTGTGGGGGAGATTTTCTAAAGGCGAGTCGCTCATGGGAAATCCTTAACAGCAATTGTGAATTGTGAATGATGAATTGTGAATTGTGAATGATGAATTGTGAATGAAAGAAAACGCCTGTTTTCACAGGCTTCTCTTTTATCACAGAATCCCACTCATTTTGACGGTTTTGAAGTATGTACAGGACAAAAATTATAATCGATTTATTTTACAGTATTTCGTGATGCTATCGCTTTTTTTGCGATAGTATCACTCGATGAACAAGTTTTTTGTAAACCGTTGATTTCAAAATAAATATTCTTTTAGTGCCCAAAAATTAATTTCCTTTAAAATCAATAGTTTGCATAGAGAAACACTCAAAACTTGATTGTCGCAAAGCCAAATAACATCAAAAACTTGTGAGTCGAGTATCACTTTTGCGATTATAAAAAAATATGCAATAACCAGTGTTATTATTTTAGTGATACTATCGCCAAAAAAGCGATAGCATCACGGCTTGAACACTTTTTTGTCCTGTATATAGATTTTAGTTAATTGATGAAAAATCCGATTCCCACCCACGGTTCTCTCAATGCCATTGAATTAGCGGTAATAGGTTGATATTATCAGTTTTTTTTGCCAAAATATCTCAGAACTGGTTTTATCCATCAGACTTGTGTCCCCCTCGATTTTTTTTGGGTACTTAATAAAATCAATCAGTTATTCTTATCTTAACTTAATGGCATTGCGCTGTTCCCTGCTGAAACATTGTAGGGACAAACTTTAACAGGGGTGGGATCGGATTTATTTGACGATTCATGAAACATCCAATTTTTTATGGTCAAAAAAATGTTGAACCCGCAGCGCGTATTCACCTGATTTGAAAAAAGTTCTGACCATAACAAAAATCCGATCTCCGCAGTGGGGATCGGATTTATTGGATTTTTGCAACATTCGTTTGGACATGACAACTATCCCGTTTTTAACGAAACGCATGTCTACGATAATAGTTGTTAGATCGTTCGTTGTTGTTTAAATTCTGGGATTTTCTCAACAAGCTTATCAAGGTGATTCTCTGTCACCAAAATATCCACCAAATGTTCTCCCTTCACGATAAAACCAAGTTTGGCTGCATAGTCTTGTGGCACATTATCAGTGTTAATAGTAATTTCTTTATCTTTCTGAGTTTTATGGGCCATATTTTCTGTTCCTATAAATCTATTCAAAACTATTCATAGGTAATTCGCTCTCTGTTGATAACTCCCAGGAGTTGCAACTAGAGTCCTGGTTGAGCAGTCCCAACCGTTGATATCAGTCCTGTAAAAATGGTCTGATATAACCATGTACTGTAAGAAGTGAAAGCAGTCCAGGTAGGTCAAACAGAGCTTCAAACCGAGATTTGAAGAGCTATTTACCAGCTTTTTTTCCCAATACCAGGTACGAGAAAACCTTTCTCGTTATAAGTCAACCTGACTTATTTTCATACTTATAATATGACTTAGTTTCATTTTCAAGTCTTTTTTATATTCGATATATTCTACTCATGTGAGCAATTATACATAGATTTAGATAGAAATTAAGTAACAGTTGTTAGCTCCT
>Ga0164315_10001795_pt1 | contig 16275 bp, 13 predicted proteins | sample GuaBasSedimGuay6_FD_113737 | JGI IMG/M metagenome (GOLD analysis project Ga0164315, IMG submission 113737) | Subseafloor sediment microbial communities from Guaymas Basin, Gulf of California, Mexico - Guay6, Core 4569-2, 0-3 cm | ecosystem: Environmental > Aquatic > Marine > Hydrothermal vents...
AATAACCGATTATTACAATTTTCCTGCCATAATATTCAAACGACATGATGTGTATTAAATTACTGCAAACTTAAAAAATTGTGAATTGAAAGTGAGATAATTTAATTATGTAATAGAAATTAATAACGATGATCAATAAAAACTTATAACCAATTTTCGAGTTTACTTATACCATTTTTTGTAACCACCCAAATACTTCCTTTCAAATCCTCGAACACTTCTGTTATGTGATTATCTTTTAAACCGTTACGAACGTTGAAGTGTATATTTTTAGTAGGATTTATCACATAAACGCCATCCTTTTCTGTTCCAACCCAAATCTCACCTTTGGAACTCTCAAAGAGAGAAGTTACTTTCCATTTAGATTTGATTGAAAAAACTTTTACCAGATTATCATTAATTATGTGATAAAGTCCCTTTTTGGCAGCAAACCATATGGAAGTATCATTTACCTTTATTATTGTCGAATAGTTATCATCTATTATATCGTATATATTACCCAGTTTGTTCCAGTTACCTTTTTCAAAAATGGAAATACCCTTATTGGAAAATGCTATTGTTTTACCATTGAAATCAATTAATTTACTAATCTCGCTTTTAAGGTGAATATCATTGCTGAAGCATGACTCCCATTTGTTATTCTCATAATAACATAAAGCTTTAAATTTATGATCCTTTCTTGTAAATGCCCACAGCCTGTTTTGTGAATCTTCAAAAAGGTCATATGTGAGTTTTCCTTTAATTCCTTTTGCACTTTCAAACTTAAGCCAATCTTCACCATCTTGTCTGGCAATTCCATTTGCCGTTGCTACCCAGATAATATTATCGGATGTCTCAATTACTTTATAGCATTTGTCAGAAGGTAATTGTTCATCATTAAATTCAGTCCAAACCTTACGATCATAATTATAAAGTCCGTCCAGACTTGTGATCCAGATATTTCCACTATGATCTTGCATAATTGATGTGAAATAATCTCTTGGTTCGCCAACAATTACAGCGGCGGATCCTCCAATCATTCCGGGGAAATCAAACCACTGACTACCATTAAACATTTGAACTCTGCCTTCTACAAATGAAAATCCAATTTCACCTACATCTTTTATTGCATTAGTCTTTTCCAGTAAGACCCATATCCATCCATAATTATCTTCAAAAATTTGCTTGATGAAGAAGTCACTATTTTCAGTATCTGAATAATGTGTCCAGAATTTTCTATTGTATATAAATAGTCCCTTTTCAGTAGCAATCCACAACTCACCCATGGAAGTTTCAAAAATATTTAAAACTTTACCCAGATTTATTTCATGAGATTTATTATCCGAAATACTCTTTATGGGAGTCCATTCTCCAGCAGTAAAAGCGTTCAGACCATGGTTAGTTGCGGCCCAAATAATACCTTTGCTATCTATGTATGTGAATAAAATATTTGAGGAGGTCAGTCCGGTTTCTTTTGTAAATGTCTTGAATTCGTTTTGTGCAGATAAATAAAATGTAAACACACAAAAGAACAAGAGCAAAATTTTGTTGGTTGCGAATCTCATTTTACTTTGATCTTTAGTTCGTGTAAAAATAGGAAAAAAAAGGGATGAGTCCTATTTTGAGGGTTGGAATAAAGATAGAAAAATGGAATTCTGGAGTATTTGGATTATTAATTTTTAAGTATTTCTAATCCCCAGAATAATGAATTAACTATTGTTGCCGGGTATTTTACTAGAAATATAATCTTAAAATGAATTATTAATGCTTTCTTTCAGTTTTTCAGCCCCCAGTGTATATGCTTTTTTGCCGGCTTTTTTGCTGTCGCTACCACCACCTTTTATCTGATCAATATGTGTTTTGTATATTTCTTCTCCACTTGAAGTTTCAAATATAGACAGGTTAATATCCAGAAAAGCAAAATGTATCCCCTGATACTCACTTCCGGTAGTAGTGTTGGCATTAATATTTACAATAAAATCTGCATCTTTTTCGGCCTCTACAAAGTTATATCCTTTCTCTGCTAAAAGTTCCTTAATTGAAGGTTCAAGGGTCTTTATGTCCATTGCCTTTCCTTCAATCAACTCCTTACTTCGAATAAAAACTGTTGGTTTCGCAGTTGCAATATCAATAGTAAGAGGGTGTACTGGGTTCTGAGTTTTTGCGATCGTTAAATAAACTGAATTTTCCTCAATATTTAAGTATTCAATTAAATCAATAGAAACTTCCAAACTAATAATTGAATTTTCTGTCTGTAAGGATGGTAAATAGCAAAGCGAATATCCAAATTCGTTTGTCTTTGAAGTACAAAGTCTTTCGTTGTCCTCAAGATTTACAATGGCAATAGGGATACCATGAACAGTTTTTCTTTTTCCTTCTATATCATCAGTAAGTTCTATTTTAATTGCCTTGGTCGATAGCATACCAAGTTTTATTGTCGGCGGTGCAGATATCAACTCCATCTTCATTGACTCAAGAGCTTCCATCTTTTTTATTTGTTCGGGAACAAAGTCAATACTTTCTTTTTCAAGCCATGAAAAAGGAATGCTTCCTTTAGAAACAGCAACTATTTTATTGTTTTGTATAACTGATGCGTTTAACTTAATTAGGTTATCCTCCTCCCAGTAATTACCATAAACAATCGTTTGTCCTTTGCTTTCAGAACTAAGTTCTCTTACCTCATAATTTCCTGCTTTTACAAGTGCTGAACTGAACTCCTGATTCCATTTTTGTGATAGCCTACTATTAAGGCCTGTATTTTCATAGGTGAAACTTTCCAATAAAAGTAAAGCATCAGTTTCACCTAATTGAAGGAATAATCCATATGCTACAAAGTAGGCCGATTCACTTAAACTAAGATCAGTTGGTTTAATTAATGCATCAATTTCATTTATTAACTCTAGTTTTATTCTATTAATTTTGTCCCCGTCAACATCAGCATACATCTTTCGGCTCAGAGCTATAAGTAAGACTCTGGCCTCGTCAATATTATTTAAAAGAGGCATGGCCTCATAAAAACTCTTTAGTGCATTTTCTTTATTCTCTTTCTTTACATATTTCCTTCCTTCTGTAAGTTTTTGTTCAATGTCTTCAATACTCGATTTTATGATATTTCTGTAATAATAAGCAAGTTCCTTTTTGTTTACAAAGGCAATTGCAAAAACTTCCTTCCTTCTTTTGTCATAATAACTTTGAGTATTTAATCCGTTTACATTAGCCTTGGAAATAGACACACTTTTTGAAAGAAATTCTTCTTCTGACTTACCATTTATATTTGAGATATTTAAACTATTGTTGCTTTCAATCTCCACCTGAATTGACTGAATTACTTTGTCTTTGGCCAAAGACTCATAAGTGGATTTCAGTTTAGCAGCATCTTCATTATTCGCATTTGTACCTGATACAAAGCCAACAATAAATTCCTTTTCAGGATACATATTCTGACGTTTATAATAATCTGTCCAGCCAGGTTTTTGAGTAAAAGCAGAAATTGATATTAATAATATAATCGCTAGTAAAAAAAATCTTTTCATATTAATATGTGTTTCATTGCTGTTCTATAATTTGTACAATACTCCATCACTTCACCCCTATGCTACTCTAAATCATCCGTTTACTTCACATCTGATTTATGTACAAAACCAGTTTTTGTCCCTCTGAGTTGTATTTTGTAGAAAGAGCCACTTTTCTCAACAACCTTAAATTCTAATCCGCCAGGAACTTTTGCTGTTATTCCGGATGACTTATCAGGTAGTTCATAAACCTCAACTCTATCGCTACTACTACCTCTTATTTCTACTCTTTCAGCCAATGCTCCTGCTGCGCCTCCACCTGTAAAAGTATATGTATCAACAGGCCGTCCAATTTCATCCAGATATTCGTTTAAGCCAATACCAAATTTTGCCCTTTTACTTGCTTCAGCATAAACTTCATTGGTGTAATCCAGATCATAGGCAATATTATAATACTCATAGGCGTCAGGGTATGAGCCAACCATTTCATAAAGAATCCCAAGATTATATGCTGCTTTGGGGTTATATGAATCTGCTTCAAACATTGCATAAATAATAGGAAATGCCCTGTCGAGATCTCCATTCTGTACAAAACCCAATGCTTCTTTGCCTTTTTTCTTGAACTCTTTTAGTTTTACTCTCTCAAAAGTGTATTCGATATATTGATATCCCGGAGCAAAGTAGTCCGAGAACTGCCTTGCCAGATTTTTCATACAGGCTTCAGCCATAACTTCCGGTCTTGGTATTCCTGATCTCTGATCACCACATTTATTAATGCTAATATATGATTGTGCAGATTTTGTACCTACAATTTGTGCCGTTTCAACCGAAACCATTTTCATAGTCCCTTTTGCAGTTACTTTTCTTGTAAGGCAATCGGAGCCAGATGAACTTGCCAGTCCCAAAAGACTTGTACCCCTTTCATCAACACTGCTATAAGTTACTTTACCCATGATAATTATGTCAAGGCCTAAAACTCGTCCTACCTCAGCCGCTGAACCTTCGTCAATTGCTCCACTTAGTGATAATCTTTGCTCCTTTAATATTCTCTGAAGTTGATCTCGCTCAATAATCTGATAAAAATCAGTCTTGACTCCCTTTACAAATGTCTGACCTTCTTTTCCTTTTTGTAAGCCCCAGAACTTGCTCTTTTTATCATATATGCCCCTATATTGATCCAGCAAGTCAGTAACCAAAAAATCGGTAATGGTACTGTTCATTCTTCTGTTGGTGCTACATTCAATTTCCAATACCCCTATTTTTTTTACTTCATAGAAAGGTTTCTCAGGTGCTTTTAATATAAAACAATCTATGTCCTGTGCACTTATATTAAAGGTGAGGCTTATAAATACAATTAATAAGGTGGTAATCTGTTTCATATACTTATTCTTAGTTTATTCTAAATACCAATGTTTTTTTTGCTTTTACTGCTTTTAGTATTGCTTTATATGTTGATTTATTTTCTATAGAATCAATTTCTTTTAGTAAGCCAATGGCTGTTTCAAAATCACCTAACTCACGATGTATTTCTGCCAATTGCATTATTTCTTCTTTAGTTTCAGCCGTATAAACCTTGATTAGATTTTCCAGGTTATTATTAAAAAGTTGATTTTTTTCTAAAAATTCAGACATCGCTTTTTCACTGGCTTCGTCAGATTTTTTGTTCAATAAGCCTTTAATAAGTTTATCTATGATGCTATCAGATATATATCTGATTTTATCATTCAGTAAATGCCAAATTTGTATCCTTAAATATATTTCCCTTATAACAGTATTACAAAATCCTGAGTTTAGTAATTCAGAATAGTATTCGACTAGGTTATCAGAAAAATTTTCCTTTCCGGCAAATGGCAAGTCATAAATATCCATAGTCCCGGGAAGGTCTGCTTTATTTTGACCTTGATTTCGGACAAGGGCATCTTCCTTCCAAAAAGGTTTTCGACAATTATAACAAATAAGTATTATTTCGTTGTTAGGTAAGTGTGGCGTACAATCAGTTTTCCCATCTGAGAATACAACTGATTTAAATACCGTAAAAGAACTTAATCCATAATTTTCCATTTTGCAATTGCAGTGTGGGCATGTTAGCAATACTCTGCGAAATGTTGTCATTTTTAAATTTTCAGTAAAGATAGAAATTTTATTGTTATTTTTGTAACAATAGAATTATTTTTGCTATCTTTGAGAAAAATAATTTGTTGTTAACTTAAAATTTATAAAAATGAAGAAATTATTTTCAGTACTAATACTGGGCATTGCGCTATTAATCGCAATGCCTGTTTTTGCACAAAGTGAAAAAGAAATAAAAAAGGACATTAAGAAAAAAGCAATTAAAGATGCCCGAAAAGAAGCCAAAAAATTGAAAAAGGATGGCTTTAAGGTTGCTCCCGGGCAATTACCAATGGACAAGCAAATTGAGCAAACCTGGATTAAGAGATATGAAAGCAATGATGAAGGTGAAAAACTATGGTTCATTGCAGATGCACGAGCAGTAGGAGAAACACATTCTGCAGCAAAATTACAGGCCAATGAAGTTGCTAAAGTTAATCTGGCAGGTCAAATTGGGTCAGAAGTTGTAGGACTTATTGAAACAACTATTGCCAATGCCCAGTTAAATGCCGTGGAGGCAGCATCAGTTACAGAGACGGTTGCCACTTTTCAATCGAAAATTGGATCTAAAATAGGAAGAACCTCAACCTTATTTGAAGCCGATAGAACTGTTGGATTAAACAGTGAGGTGTATATTACTATAGGATACAGTTATGCCGATGCAGTAAATCTTGCAAAGGATATTATTAGAAATGATTTAAAAGATAAGGCAGATTTACAAGCCGAAAAATTAGAAAAAATTCTTGATTTTTAATGTGTAAAAATCAAGAAAATGAATCATTTTAGAATATTATCGATATCTCTCTTAATTCTGGTCTTTTCAAGTCATTGTATTTTTTCCCAAACCTTCGAGGATTTTAAAAAGCAGGTTTCTGATAAACATAATACCTTTGATAAAGAGACCTCTGAAAAATTCGAGACCTTTAAAAGGGAAACACAACAGAGATTCGATAATTTTGTTGCTGAAATTGATAAGGAGTTTTCTGATTATTTAGTTGAAAACTTCGGCGTCTATGAAATAAGTCATGACAATCTTAAAAAAGAAGCACTAAAGCCAGAAACTATTCCCATAGCAGAAGAGATTGAACTAAGTAGTGATATGCTCGATTATGTGGTAAATGAGGTTGTGGTGACTTATCAGGGGCCTGTGTTTCCAGGAATAAAAAAGACAGAATCCTCAGACTTTGAAATTAATAGAATAGATGTTCATTTTCTTGGCTGGCCCTTGTATTTTGATCTTGATAAGGCCTTTTTTAATATGGACCCAATATCGCCTTCAGCAGAAAATATTAGTTCGTTTTGAACTAAAATGAGTGATCTGAATTATAATCATTTCTTATATCAGATCTCTGAAGTGGCAAATACATTGAACCTTAATCAATGGGGGTATTATCAATTATTAAAGGAGTGCAGCCGGCAAATATATTCTGATAAAAATACTCAGGTTTTATTTCAATGGACCATGCTAACGCGAAGTCGTTATAAAGTAAAAACTGGTTTCAGTAGTACTGAAATATTTTTACTTATCCCTTCAGTTTATAAAATGTATGATATTGATTTTGTGAATATTAATGGTGATGAGTATTATGTAATTAATGGTAACGGACAAGAAATTCAAACTTTTGCCAGAGATTTTCCTGAAGCAGACATTCTGATGGATGTTAGCATTAAAAAACCTTTTTATACCGATCCAATTAAGAAAAGTAAAGAATTCAAATTTCAGTATAATAATACGGACTATGCTGTAACACTTGATTTCGACGAGGAGATGATTAGGTTTTATAATACAATCCCTTTGTCTGATGTTTCAATTTATTTTAATTCTGTTGTTAGTGAAAGGACAAAAGAATCTGTTGAGGAAGCCTTTTTGCCAATAATTGAAGGAATGAGTGACTATGAGGCCGCAAGTATTCTCTTGAAGTTTGTTCAACAGGCCTTCGATTATAAAACTGATCAACAGGTATTTGGCAAAGAGAGATATTTCTTTGCAGATGAACTTTTACATTATCCTTATGCCGACTGTGAGGATCGCTCAGTATTATATGCGTATTTAGTTAAAACCCTTCTGAAAAAAGAAGTTATGGCTTTGGGTTTTCCTGGTCATATGGCAACGGCAATTAATCTTGGTGAAACCAATGATGGTGTAAAAATTAGTTATAATAATAAAATTTATTTAGTTGCCGACCCAACTTTATATGGGGCTTCACCCGGATTAATAATGCCTTCGGTATTTGGTGAAACAGCCGATCTTATATTGCTGGATAATGACTCCCATAAGTATGAGTTGGCATCGAAAGCATGGAAAATGACAAATGAGTCGGGTGGCTATAAAGCAGGAAGACAAAAGGATTTAATTTTTGACAAATTTGGAAATATTTATGTCTGTGGTTATTTCAAAGAAAATGCCAATTTTGGTGGAATACAACTAATATCTGAAGAAGAAGGCCGTGATGTTTTTATTGTGAAATACGATAATGAATTAAATGTAGTCTGGGCAAAATCTGCCCTTGGAGATGGTAGTGATATGGCATTCAGTTTATGTATGGCAACAGATGGCGGATTATATGTTTATGGCAGTTTTGAAGATGATCTGAACTTTGATGGAACCCTTATTACAGCCATTGATGCACCTGATGTTTTTGTGGCAAAATATACTAAAGATGGAGAAATGGAATGGACAAAAAAAGCCGGTATTGATAAACTGGATCACAACCTTGACTTTATGTTTGCAGCCAAATTTAATCCTGAAGGAGAAAAAATAATGGCAAAACTTTACAGTCAGACCGAAAACTTTAATCATTATGGTCTTGAACTTGATAGTGAAGGGAATGCTCTGATAAAAGGTTCATTTTATGCAACAAGTGGTATGAGTAGTAATGATTATGTTAACTATAATTCTGTTACCGATTCAAGAAATATTCCCGAAGTACTTCATGATCTTGATGTACAATTAAAAAAAATGGATTTTGAAGAAACCATTGCCGGGCTTTTTGCTGCTTTAAATCACCTTGATACTAAGACGGGTGAAATTAAGGGAGAGCAGATCAAAAAAACCTTTGATGATTATAATTTGAAGGGTATCGAAAACTCAAAGGTTTATAGTAAGTTACAAATGATGGACTTTGTCAGAAATGATAAGGGCATTGTTACCATAACAACATCTGCAGGATTACCAATTGAAATTGAGATGATCAGGATTTTTGATGACGCTCAGATAAGAATAGTGGATTATGATAGTAAAAATATCCTCGTGGAGGTTCTTTCGGGTGTTGATATTTTCAGAGGAGATAAAAGTTGGGAAATGAATTCCATTAATCTTTATAGAAAAATCGGGGATTTGGTTCTGTCGTTTGGTGAGAATGATATTAAAAAGAAGTTAAGTTTGAAAAGTGAGATTTTAAAACGTTGAAAATTAATATATTATAATGTTTAACTTGATTAAGTCATTAGTACTTATTGCGGTCCTGATAATGGGTGGATTTGCTTTTGCTGATAACGATGGAATTTCATATGGCATAGAGCCTGAAAGGCAAGAGATTTCTCTTTTGGATTTATCCGAACTAATGCATGCTGAGGGTAATATTATAAGTATTAGAAACTATGTTATTACTACGAGTGAGAAGGATATTATGATCGGCGTTGATGACTATGTATATGTTAGTTACATAATTTCTCCAAAGGATAAAGTAGTAAAGAAAAGACTAGTTCTTCATAACTGCATTTTTAAATTAAAAGAAGATGAACATTTAGTTTTTAAGGGCTGGGATATTAAAGATCTTCAAATTGTGGGTTGTGAATTTCATGGTGAGGTTAAATTTGAAGATACTTTAGATCATGATGAGGTAAACTTTTTTATTGAAAACTGTATTTTCAATGATCAGGTAATAATATGCAATACTAAATCACAGAATACAGGTCTTAAATTGAGAGGAAATCTCTTTAAATCCAATGTTTATATAGATGGAAAGTATAAAGATATAGAAATCGATGACTGTATTTTTAACTCTGATAGTTTGCTGTTTCAAAAAAAACAAGAAAGAAAAACATTTTATCAACTTGAATTATCAGGTCAGAATGTTGAAAAATTAACCATGACAAAAAATATTTTTGATAATAATAATTTATCAGATTTATACTCAGTAAACCTTGCATCTTCAAAGATTAAAGAACTCAAAATGATTTCAAACCGTATGCAAATATTGAATCTAAGTGGGGCAGAGGTTACTAAATCATTTCTTGTTGATTCATTATTTGTCGATGATTATATCGGTATCTTAAATTTCGATTTTCCTCAGAGCAATACCAATATATCCTGGTATAATTTAGGAGGGGAGAAATTTTCCATATTTGAAATCAAAGAAAAAAAGCATGTTCCATATCAGGCAAAAACGAATAAAGAATTAGCCGATAATTTGAAATTTAACGATTTGATGAGTGCCTATAATAAGTTTAATAAGCTTTATCATGATAGAGGTGATATTGTATCAGCCAATGCATCTTATGTTGAAATTAAGGATATTGAAACCCGAAAACAGGCATATATTCAAAAAATAAATCCAACATTAAGCAATAAAATTAATTATGGACTAAATCTTTTCTTGAAGGTATTCTCTGATTATGCAACCAATCCGGGGAAATCAATGAAGCAATCGATTTATTTAATTTTGTTTTTTGCTTTTTTATATGTGTTTACTTTTTCTGGCTGGGATAAAGTAAGTTTGAACTTTTTCTTTAATGAGTTAGATGTCTTTAATCAGATTGTTAATTCTGAAAAGGGAGTAACAATTCATGAGATACTGGAAAAAAGAAGAGAAAAACTTAAATTAATGGATAAGAATCAATTGGAAACTAATGATTCCAGCCAACAAAATAATGGACTAAGAAAGAAGCCCTCTCGATCTGATAAGTTCTTTGTTGAGCCTATTTATTTCATTGGTAAGTTCAGGTATAGGATTATTCCGGGACTTATTGAACTTTTTGGTATTTCAAAAATAACCTGGGATAAACAAAAACCTTTTAAGAATATAATTCCTGGAGTTGTACTTATAATTATATCACTTCTTTTTGTTGTATATGTTGCTATAGTGAGAATATTTGTTTCTATTATGCTTAGTTTAAATAGTTTTATAGTAATTGGCTTTGGGAATTTACCTGAGGAAGATAAGAGCATTGCCATGTATTTAACGATAATTGAAGGTATAATAGGCTGGTTTTTACTTACTATTTTTACGGTTACCTTATTGAGTCAGGTACTGCAGAGTGCCTAGAGGTTTCTGCATTGCCAAGCGTGTTGGCATAAAAGTGAATTGAACTAATTAAATTTAAAATGGACAATTTATTATTTACAGATTATCTGAGTTTTACAGAATGGTATCATTATGCATTGCTTTTTTTATGGATAGTGATGCTTTTTATCGGTATTAAATATTTCCATTTGCTGGAATCGCATTTCAAACCAAAGGATGGCTTTGATAATGGTGAAGATTATGGTAAAAACCTATTGATTTCTTCCTTTATAATTGGTGCTCTGATGGTTTTGATTTTTATATTTAAACCTGCAGAAATGAGTGCGTCCTCTGAACTTAACTGGACTTATGCCAAATATCTGATTTACACATTATTCGTCATTATGTTAGGGATAAATGCCTGGGTGTCAATCAAAAAATATCAATCCAATAGTAATATTTTCAGATTTTTAATAATGTCCTCTTTAATGATCCTCTATTTTTATACGGGAATGCTCGGAGGACTTCTGATATTAGCAACCTTTGTTTTGTTTATTTTGATTTATGCTATTTTTAAATTGAAAAATAAGTTGACAATAGGCTGAGGTTGAGGAAATGGTGGTGATATTGATAAAATCGGAATATGTAAATAATTTAAAAATGGGCAATAGTTAGTTAACAGTTTAAACCAAGGAAAAAAATACTATGATATCGCAATCACTCTACTCCAACAAACAAATTACACCTTTCATCATATATGCCCTTATGTCCCTATACCCAAATTTAGTAATGAATAATATAACATTATGAACTTTTTAATTTCGATATTAGTTGCTGCCGCCTCTGCCTTTCTTATGGCGGTTTCAGTCCGTTTTGGACTAAGAGGAGTAGCGAAACTCGACGATTATTTCTCACAAAAGAATAATTCAGATTATGAGGGCTTTCAGTGGTATTACCGGATTCCGTTCTCAATAGGTGTAATCCCCGAATATTTCTACGCTCTGGTAATGGCCTACGATAACTATTTCAAGAGAAACTGGTGGGCTTTGAAAACAGCTTCTTTTATCGCAATTATAGTTTTTATTGCGGTATTAACAAATAGTTCCGGTGTTACTGCTTATTTCTCATTTGCCTTTCTGAAAGAAGGGGGATTTCTCGCCTTATTTACATCGGGGAGATTTGTGATGTTTATGAATATGATTGTGCTTATGTATGTTGCACTTTTTGTTTTAATATGCATTGAAAGTTTCAGGATGCATGGAAAGTATGCTCCCATAAGAATTGCTGCTTATAGTCTTTTAAGTTTTTTTATGGCCAATCTAACTTTCCTTACCATATCCATAATCATTTTTGTAACCATTGTCTATGTAATTTTTAAGGTAATAGCATTTCTGTTCTTCTCATCGAGACGAAGGAGGCGAAGGAGGGATTATGAAGATGAAGAAGATGATGAAAGTGCAGGGTCAATTATGGGTAAAGGGATGAGAGAATTTAAAACTGAACTCTACCAATGGGAGGATGAAATAGCAGATTCTCCAAAGTCGACTTATAAATCTGCTAAGAAAACAAAGCCTGTGAAAAGAAAGCGACCAAAAATTACCAGAAGACAAAGAAAAGTTGTCAATAAAGGAGATGAGATAACTCGAATTGATCCACGTTAATAAATGACACAGATTTAAGCAAAAAAAATCATAATAAATCCGCTTAATCCGCGTCTAAAAAAGAGAGAAAATATCAGTTTTATCAGCGAAATCCGCATCTAAAAAAAACATCAGTATCAAAAAAATGAAACCTATTTTCCCAAACATAAAAAAACTAGAAAAAAGAGCAAGAGAAGGAACACCAAAGTATAAATTCCATACTGGTGTAGATCAGGAGGCCATTGAAACTTTTGAAAAGGCCTATGGTATTGTTTTGCCCGAATCTTATAGGCAGTTTATGACTAAGCTTAACGGGGGTATGATTCTAGAAGAACCGGAATCTTTTTATATAGATATGACTGAATGGGAGCCTGATGGTCCTAAGTGGAGTAGTTTTTACTTTTATGCCCTTGATGAACTCATAGAAGAATATATAGATCTCAAATCAGAAAATGGAATGCATGGTGATGACTATAAAGGTGTGTTTTCCATAATCCCAATTTGTAATACTCCCAGGCAAGAAACCATTATGCTGGTTTCGCAAAAAGGTCTGTCAATAGAGTCACCTGTGTTTATTTCGGATGATATTAGTGATATGAACACCTATGTACAAATTGATGATGATTTCGATACTTTCATAGGTAAACTTATTAAGTATGATGGTTTCCCAGATATTAGAAGAGCCCCTGGAAGTCAATTCCTTGCTAGTTTTATTTATGATAATAAACTCTTTGACAGGGATGTTGAAGAAGAAACATCTGATGAGATTATTGCAAGAACCACTTTGTTGATTAAACTTAAACCAAATAATCCCTGGAACTACAACGAAAGAGGAACAGCATACAGGTATAATGGTCGAAGAAAACAGGCCTTGGCTGATTTTAATAAATCCGTTGCATTAAGCGATGAAGAACCTTTCTTTTATTATTGTCGTGGATTGCTGATATTAGATTATGGTAGCAAACGCAAAGCCCTGGTTGATCTGGATATTGCTGTTAAACTGGATCCCAAATCAAAACTATTTATAATAGGCAGGGCAGATGCTTTGCAAAAGTTAGGTAAGCTTGATAAAGCACTTGCCGACTGTAATAAAGTACTTAATAAAGATGGTATAAACAGGCTGGCACTTTATGTAAGAGAAAGGGTTTATAGGGCAATGGGTAAAGATAAACTGGCAAGGGCAGATTCTGACTTGATTGATGATCTTAATAGATAATATCATAATATGGGATTATGGCAATGAAAAAGTATGAGTTGGAAAAGTTTAAAAAACTTCTGTTTGAAGAAATTATTAATGAGGTGAACAGAAAACAAGGTATCCCAATAACTTTTATTGCCATTGAACTGAAAGAGTTAAGTGATAATAAATTCGAAGGTGTTTTATGGTGTCAGGAGCGCTCTCCACGGATATGGACTAATCCCTTGGTGGCTGAAATAGAAGATGATAAAGTAAAATGGAATGCCAATGAGTTGAAGTGGTATAGTTTTAACTTTGCAAAAGAATACTAAAAGAAATGTCACACATCTTTCAAAACATAAAAAAACTAGAAGAAAAAGTCCGGTACGAAACACCAAAGTATGATTTCAATGCGCGATTGCATGTGGGTGAAATTGAAACTTTTGAAAGAGCCCATGGCATTATTTTTCCTGAATCCTACAAACAATTTCTGGAGAGGTTTAACGGTGGGATGATTACGAGATACAAATGGACATCCTATGTGGATATGTGTGAATATGAGGCAGAACATCCAAGCAGGGATAGTTTTAGGTTATTTAGACTTGAAGAACTCATTGATAAATACACAAACTTAAGACTTGATGACTGGCTGCTGGAGGATGTGCCGTTTACAACTTACCCCATTATTCCTATCTGTAGGACACCAAATGAGGATTTGATTTTTGTGGTTTCAAACAAAGGATTAGATGCCGAGTCACCGGTTTTTGCCAGTTTTGAACTAAAAGGCAATTATATTTGTCAAAAAGTTGCTGCTGATTTTAATGTCTTTTTAGGATATTATATGGAAAGTGAAGGCTTTCCTGCTCTTCTTCCCGACGATATAGAGCCCTCATTTGAGGCATTTATGGAGGCTAATAATGTAAAGTCTATGGCAATGGAAAAACTTAGCCATGAGGATACTATCTTACGAGCAACTGAACTTATAAAGCAAGATCCTAAAGATGTATGGGCATATTGTACCAGAGGAACTGCCTATCATATGAATGGGAATCCTAAACTTGCATTGATTGATTTAAACAAAACAATAGAACTTGATGATAAAGAATCATTCTTTTATCACTGTCGTGGCGATTTGATTTTGGAGTTTGGTAGTGCACGTAAAGCATTAATAGACCTGGATATTGCTGTAAAACTAGAGCCTGATAATCTGATATTTATGACAAGAAGAGCAGATGCATTGGGCAAACTAGGTAAATATAAAAAAGCACTCAACGATTGTAATAAAGTACTTACTATTGATCCATTGTTTGAGTTTGCCTTATTTACTAGAGTAGATATTTACAAGGCCTTAGGTGAAGATGAAAAAGCTAAAATTGATTCAGATTTAATAGATGAACTTAATTCATAATCAATCATAAAGATCATAAAAATCAGTGTATCATTAACATCGTATTCTAGATGCGTTTGCCCTGATCCATGTTCGAGCCTCCACGCTAGAACATTATATTAAGACTATATTTGCAGCCCATTATAAATTACAAGCAACCAAAAAAATAAATTATTGTCTATATTACAACAATTTCATCAACCAATAATCAAATGGAAAAAAGAAGAAGAATCTCATTCAGAATAGTTTTGCCATTGGCATTAATTGCAATTACATTTATTTCAATAAACATGTTTTTTGATTTACAGAATATTGATGTAAACGATATTTCGAATTCAAATAATGAAGAGGCCATAAGCGAATCAGGCCCCGATCAAAGACCATCGGAATGGGCATGGGAAAGAAAAACGTTTCCTTATTATAAGGCTGATGCTGAGTATTATCGGAATGAGATGAAAAAGGCTCAGGAGATGAAATCAATGGCTTCAAGCAGAGGAATCCAGCAGATAGATTTTGCCGGTCCTACTAATGTGGGTGGTCGTATATCGGATATTGAATTCAATCCGGTTGATCCAAATATTGTTTATGCAGGTGCTGCCACCGGTGGTGTTTTTAAGTCAACAGATATGGGAAATAGCTGGACAGCTGTTTTCGATGATCAGGCAAACCTAAGTGTGGGTGATATTGGAATAGATCCAAACAATCCTAATATTATTTATGTGGGTACCGGAGAAGCCAACGGAGGACATAATAATTTTCCTGGTGGTGGCATTTACAAATCAACTGATGCTGGAGCGAGCTGGGAACTAATGGGTTTGGAAAATACAGTTTCCATTGGTAGGGTAGTAGTTGATCCGTCTAATAGCGATAGGGTTTTTGTTGCAGCACAGGGTTCTTATTTCACAACTAACCCGGAACGAGGAGTTTATCGTAGTGATGATGGTGGAGAGACATGGGAAAATGTTTTATTTGTTTCTGATTCAACCGGAACTATTGATATTATAATGGATCCGCAAAATCCTTCCAGATTGATAGCAGCCATGTGGGAAAGAGTTCGTCGCCCGGGAGGCAGTCATTTATATGGCCCAAGTAGTGGATTATATAAAAGTCTTGATGGGGGAGATAGTTGGGATTATATTGAGCCGTCAACAGGTCTGCCAGACGCACAATCAGAAAATGTTGGAAGAATAGGTTTGGCATTATGTGCCTCTCAACCAGATATTGTATATACAATGTATACTAGTGG
>Ga0164315_10001796_pt1 | contig 16271 bp, 8 predicted proteins | sample GuaBasSedimGuay6_FD_113737 | JGI IMG/M metagenome (GOLD analysis project Ga0164315, IMG submission 113737) | Subseafloor sediment microbial communities from Guaymas Basin, Gulf of California, Mexico - Guay6, Core 4569-2, 0-3 cm | ecosystem: Environmental > Aquatic > Marine > Hydrothermal vents >...
GCCACTACTCCCCCGGCCGCACATGGGAGGCGACACTGCGCGGCCTGCTCGGCCTCGTACGTCTCGGCGACGTGCTCGACATCGCGTCGGGCGACTGCGCCATCGCCGAACTGCTCGCACCCCGCGCGCGACGCATTACCTGCCTCGACCGCAGCGCGCGCGTCCTGCGTGCTGGCCGCGAGCGACTCGCCGCCGCCGGTCACGAACATATCGACTTCGCGCGCGCCGACATGCACGAGCTTCCGTTCCCGGACGGTTCGTTCGACGAGGTGCTGCTGCTCGCCTGCCTCTGCTACGCCAGCGACCCCGACGCCGCGCTCCTAGAGGCCGCGCGCGTACTCAGGCCGGGCGGCACGCTCGTCGGCGTCGCGCTTGCCGCGCACGCCCACGGCGACGTCGTCTCCGGCTTCGGTCACCTGCAGCCTGGATTCACGCCGGAGCATCTGGCGCACAGTTGCACCGCCGCTGGTCTCCGGGTCGATACCTGCGCGATCACGGCGCGCGAACGGCGCTCCCCCCACTTCGAAACGATCACTTTCCACGCAAGCAAATGACACCCATCCAGCAAGAACTCTCGCGTCGCATTCTCTGCCTCGACGGTGCCATGGGAACCGCCATCCAGGCGTGCGACCTCGGCCCGGACGACTTTGGCGGCGAGGCGTTCGACGGCTGCAACGAGAATCTCAACCTCACCCGTCCCGACGTGATTGCCGGCATCCACCGCGCGCATCTCGAGGCGGGCGCGGACATCATCGAGACGAATACGTTCGGATCGACGCCGCTCGTGCTGGCCGAATACCCGCCTTTGCATGAACAAGCGCGCGACATCACGCTGGCGGCCGCGCGCATCGCCCGCGAAGAGGCGGACGCCGCATCGACACCCGACCGTCCGCGCTTCGTCGCCGGCTCGATGGGGCCGACCACCAAGGCGATCTCGGTCACGGGCGGCGTCACCTTCGAAGAGCTGCTCGCAACCTTCCGCGACCAGGCGGAGGCGCTCATCGAGGGCGGCGTGGACTACCTGCTGATCGAGACGGCGCAGGACACGCGCAACATCAAGGCGGCGCTCATCGGCTGCCACGACGCGATGAACGCCGTCGGGCGCGAAGTTCCGCTGGCGGTTTCCGGAACCATCGAGGCGATGGGCACGATGCTCGGCGGCCAGACGGCGGACGCGTTCGCCGTGAGCATGATGCACGAGGACCTGCTCTATATCGGGCTCAACTGCGCGACCGGTCCCGACTTCATGACCGACCACCTGCGCGCCATCTCGGAACTCGCGCGCACGCGCGTCGCCTGCGTGCCCAACGCCGGCCTGCCGGACGAGGACGGCAACTACCTCGAGACGCCGGAGATGATCACCACTGTCCTGCGGCGCTTCGCGAACGAGGGTTGGATCAACCTCGTCGGTGGCTGCTGCGGAACGACCGCCGCGCACGTCGCCGCGATGGCGGAAATGGCCGCGACGCACACACCGCGCGCGGTACCGAGCTACGAGCGCAGTTTGTTCAGCGGCCTCGAGTCGATCGAGGTGGACGAGGACAACCGCCCCCTGATGGTGGGCGAGCGCACCAACGTGCTGGGAAGCCGCCGCTTCAAGCGCCTGATTCGCGAAGGCGAATACGAGCAGGCGAGCGAAGTGGGCCGCGCCCAGGTCAAGAAGGGCGCGCACATCGTGGATGTCTGCCTGCAGGATCCCGATCGCGACGAGGCGGCGGACATGGACGCCTTCCTCGATCATCTCGTGCGCAAGATCAAGGCGCCGCTGATGATCGACTCGACCGACGCCGACGTGATCGAGTTGGCACTGACCTACTCGCAGGGCAAGGCGATCATCAACTCGGTCAACCTCGAAGACGGCATCGAGCGTTTCGAGCGCGTCGTGCCGCTCGCCAAGGCGTACGGCGCCGCGCTCGTCGTCGGCTGCATCGACGACGACCCGGAACAGGGCATGGCGGTCACGCGCCAGCGCAAGCTGGAGGTCGCGCGACGCAGCCACGACATCCTGGTCAACGACTTCGGCATCGATCCGGCCGACATCATCTTCGATCCGCTCGTCTTCCCGTGCGGCACCGGCGACGCCAACTATCTCGGTTCCGCGCGCGAAACGGTCGAGGGCATTCGCCTCATCAAGAACGCACTCCCGCACGTGCGCACCATCCTGGGCATTTCCAACGTCTCGTTCGGTCTGCCGAACGCCGGTCGCGAGGTGCTCAACTCCGTCTTCCTGCACGACTGCACGAAGGCGGGCCTCGACATGGCGATCGTCAACACCGAGAAGCTGGAGCGCTACGCGTCGATCCCCGAGGAGGAACGCCGCCTCGCGGAACGCACGCTCTACGAGACGAACGACGAGATCATTGCCGAGTTCACCGCGCACTACCGCGACGCCACCAGCCGCATCCAGAAAGACGTCAGCAAGCTCAGCCTCGACGAACGGCTGGCGGAGTACATCGTGGGCGGCACCAAGGAGGGACTGGCCGCCGACCTCGACCAAAAGCTCAAGCAGGCCGCCGCGCTCGACATCATCAACGGCCCACTCATGACCGGCATGGACGAGGTGGGCCGTCTCTTCAACGACAACCAGTTGATCGTCGCCGAGGTGCTCCAGTCGGCCGAAGCGATGAAGGCGGCGGTCGCGCATCTCGAACCGCATATGGAAGCGGGTGACGCTTCGTCGCGCGGCACCGTGCTGCTGGCGACCGTCAAGGGCGACGTGCACGACATCGGCAAGAACCTCGTGGACATCATCCTGAGCAATAACGGCTACAAGGTCGTGAATCTCGGCATCAAGGTGCCGCCGCACGCACTGGTCGAGGCGATCGCCGAACACGAGCCCGACGCGGTCGGCCTGAGCGGGCTGCTGGTCAAGTCGGCGCACCAGATGGTCATCACGGCCGAGGAGCTTTCGGTACACGGCAAGTGCCCGCCGATGCTGGTGGGCGGCGCCGCGCTTTCGCGCAACTTCACCTACAACCGCATCGCGCCGCAATACGACGGCATCACGCTCTACGCGCGCGACGCGATGCACGGCCTCGAACTCGCCAACCGCCTGCGCAACGCCGACGACCGCGAGTTGCTGCTGGCCGAGGTCGCGAAGGAGAGCGCCAGCCTCGCCAAGCCGCGGCCGAAAAAGGTGCCGCATGCGACGGTGCCCGCCGACGTGCGGCCGACCGCGCCCGCCCCCGACCTGCCCGCGCCGCCCGATCTCGAACGGCACGTCATGCAGGAACTGCCCCTCGGAGAGGTGTGGCGCTTCATCAACCCCGCCATGCTCTACGGCAAGCACCTGGGCCTGCAAGGGTTCGAAAGGAAGCTGGCCGCCGGCGACGAAAAAGCGCTCGAACTCCAGGAGGTCATCCGTGACCTGCAGCGTGGCCCGCACCCGATCCGCGCGCGCGCCGTCTGGCAGTGGCTACCCGCGCGCCGAGACGGCGACGGCGTGCTGCTCGGCGACCGACGCATTCCGTTCCCGCGTCAGCCGCAATCGCGACGACTCTGCCTCGGCGACTACGTCGCGGCGCACGCCGACGATCATCTCGCACTCTTCGCGGTCACGGCGGGCGAGGGCGTGCGCGCCGAGGCGGAACGACTCAAGGAAAACGGCGAGTTCCTCAAGAGCCACGCGCTCTCCGCGCTGGCGCTCGAGACTGCCGAGGCGGCCGCCGAATGGCTGCACGCCAAGCTGCGCGGCCAATGGGGCTTTCCCGATGCGGCAGAGATGGTCATGGCCGATCGCTTCAAGGCGAAGTACCGCGGCAAGCGCTACAGCTTCGGCTACCCCGCCTGCCCCGACCTCAGCCAGCAGCGCGCGCTGTTCGACATCCTGCGGCCGGAAGATGTCGGCATCACGCTCACCGACGGCGACATGATGGATCCCGAAGCGAGCGTCAGCGCGGTCGTATTCCATCACCCGGAAGCGGCGTATTTTTCGGCAGGCGAAAGCCTGTAAACCACGTGAGGCGCAGCCCCTCGTCCGCATTGGTCATCGAAAAGACCGTCAGGTCGTGATAGCGCCGCCACCATGCCGGTTGCGAGCGGCCGGCGCCGCGCAGGAGGCGCTGCGTGCGGGGATCATCCTGCGCGGCCGCGGCGAACAGCGGCGGTTCCGGCGACGTGTAGCTGAAGATCATGCGTCGCTTGGGCGCGAAACGCTGTGCGCGCTGCCACATGGGGTCGTCGGCCAGGCGCAAACGGCGCAGATCGCGGCGCGCCAGCATCTCCTCGACAAAGGCGGGATGGCGCGCCAGCACGACGTAGCCGTCGAAGAGCGCGACCGCACCGCCGTCGATGCCGGGGGCGATGTGAATGCGCACGCCATCGACCGTCTTGAATGGAAGCGGCCCGACCATGTCGAGCAGGCTGGTGATCACGCGGCGCATGCGTTCTGGATTCTTCACCTGCTGCACCAGCACGAGACCGAACAGTTCCGGTTCGACGCCGCGGCGTACGGCAAGACGGCGCAGCCATGCATCCAGCGGCAGCAGCGCGATCGTTGTGCGGGGGCCGAGCGCGGCGACGAGGTCACCGGCAATGTCGATGCCCTTGTCCTGCTTGAGACGGGCCGCCCGGTTCGCCAACTGTTCCGCCAACCCGGGGCGCAGCGCATCCGCCACACCGAGCGCTTCGGTGAGCATGCGCGCGTGGTCGAGGTGGAAGGTCGCCGCTCCGCCGAGGCGCGGCGGCAGCCATGCGGGAGGGCCGAGGTCGGGCAACGGCTCGCGGAAGATCGCGAGCAGGCCGCGCCGCTTGCCGCGAATGTCGAGCAGCACGCGCGAGTGCACGCCGGAGCGGACGAAGGCCAGCTCCATGCCGACGCCGCGCAACGAATCGAGCCCCGCCGCCCGGAGAGCGGGTTGCAGATCGGGCGCGCCGGCAGGTCCCCAGAGACGCCCGGAAACCCACAGCCGCATGTCGGTCCCCGGTTGCGCGCCGGCAACGAAGCGTGCGTAATCGGCATTGCCCGGCAGCGACGCGCCACGTGTGCGACGCAGCTCGATCAGACGCCGCAGCGAACGCGCCTGCGGTGCGAAGCCGAACACGCCGCCGTGAAAAAACCACGCGCTGCCGATGGGCGCGCCCGCCACGCTTACCTCGCGCACATGGATGGTCACGTCGCCCGCGCGCACTTCGCTGGTGCGCACCGTGCGCCGCTCCTCCTCCGCGCGCAGCAGCGCCGCCCACGCCTTTTCGAAATCCGCCTCGTTGCCGCGCAGATCCGCCAGCAACGCGCCCTCGATTTCGAAGGGTTGCCCTTCCGCCCAGAGCGCGATCGAGACGCCGCCCGTCGGCAGATCGAGCAGCGCACGCAACGCCGCGGGATCGTTGCCGCGCCCGGTCAAGAAGCCCTGCAGGCCCGCCAGCGAGCGGCGCGCCTCCGGCAGCGCGAAAATCGCCGGCAGCGGCCCCGCGGCCAGCCGACGACGCAGTTGGACCGCATCCGGAATCTGGAAGTGCAATAGCGTTGTCGGAGGCAGCCACTCCTCGAATCCCTCGGTGGACGCCGGCGCCGCGAGCAGCAGCAGGGCCAACGCGCAGAGCGGGCGAATCATGCTGGCATCGTACCCCGCTGATTCGGCCCCGGGCGTTGACGACACTCGCGCGTACAATCACGCCGATCATGAGAATCGCGGCGCGCGCCCTCCTGCCCCTCGCCCTGGTTGTTGCGTGCGGCGGCCAACGGCGCGCCGCCTACATTCGCGTCGTTGAGCCGGACGGCCGCGCCTACTATGCGGAAAACGGCAAGTCCATGTACACGGATGCGGGCGGCTTCGTCACGTTCCGCGACCTGGTCACAGCGGAATCGGTCGAGTTGGCCAATGGCAAGTACTCCGCGGTCGAGTGCACCGAAGACGAGGTAGCCAAGGCGCAGGTCACCTGGCTGGACAACCCCAAGGTGATGCCCGTCGGCGAATTCGACCCGGAACACGGTTCCGACCCGTCCATCTGGAACTAGTACTACAGAGCCCTACCTAGGAGAAGACATGCGTACGCTCGTAATCCTGAGTCTGTTCGTCGCGGCAGCCGCCGCGCAGGACGCGGTCATCAAGGACGGCAAACTCGACGACAAGATGTGGAGCCTCACCTATGAGGCGCGCGGTCTCGAGCGCGGTCTCTCCACGCCGAATCCGAAGAAGATCTTCGAGGGGCGCGCCGCGGGCAGCGTTCAGATCGAGATCATCGTGGAGGAGGGGCCCAAAAAGCTCGACGGCAAGGGCTGGCGCAAGTGGCTGACCGACCAGATGGCCGCGAAGAAGCGTGCCCTTCAGAACGTCGAGGAGAGCAAGGAGGGCACCGCCACCCTGATCTTCAACGAGATGAAGCTCGACATCTTCAACGAGCATCACGGCTACGCATTTTATCCGCGCGGTTTCCAGTGCTTCGTCGTGCATGCCTACGTCGCCGACAAGACGGAGAAGTCGGGCGAGCGCATCAAGCAGTGCCTGGGCGGACTCAAGCTGGGCAAAGGCTCCGGCGCCACGATGTACGAAGTGATCGTTGCCGCCCGGGACGGCTTGCCGCTCAACGATCCGCGCGTCACACTCAAAGCCGGCAGCGCTTACGCGTTCCAGAAGCCGGGCAACCTGGAACTCGCCACGCAGGTGCTGGAACGGGCGCGCAAGGCGATGAAGGAAGACACCTACAAGGTCGAGGAGCAGCACGCCCTCTTCTTTGCAGGCGGCTACGCCTACCTTGCCAAGACGCCGCGCGACACCAAGAAGGCGATCGAGTGGCTCTCCAAGTGCGAAGAGATCGCCAAGAAGTTGCCGGAGCAGGCGCGTGCAAGCTCCCAGGCCGGCGCCGCCTACAACCTCGCCTGCGCCTACTCGCTGGACGGCGACACGGTGAAGGGGTTCGAAGCGCTGCACCGCGCGTTCGCCGAGATCATGGCGGTGGACAAGGCGCACCTGGACGGCGACAGCGACCTCGATAATCTGAAGAAGGACCAGGCCAACTGGGACAAGTTCTGGAAGGCACGCGTAGAGGGCCGGTGAGCAAGATCGAGATCGTTCGTCCCCTGCGCTGGGAGGACGACGCGCTGGTGCTGCTGGATCAGACGCTCCTTCCGGCGGAGGAGCGCTGGATCCGGCTTACGACCCCCGAAGAGGTGATCGAGGCGATCGGCGTGCTGCGCGTGCGTGGCGCGCCGGCCATTGGCTGCGCGGGTGCGTTCGCGATGGTGCTGGCCGCCGGCACTGCCGCAGAGGTGCGCGCGGCCGCGCCGGCCATCGCGACTGCACGTCCCACGGCGGTCAATCTCGCATGGGCAGTCGAGCGCATGCTGCGCGTGCTCGAAGATGCCGACCCGACCGCGCCGCGCGCCGCGCTTTTGGCGGAAGCGCAGCGCATTCGCGAGGAGGACGAGGCAAGTTGCAGGGCGATCGGCCGGTACGGGGCGGCGCTTCTGCCCGACGAACCGCGCGTCGTCACCCACTGCAACGCCGGGTCGCTGGCGACGGCGGGCTACGGCACGGCCCTCGGGGTCGTCTACGCGGCCGCGGAGGCGGGTCGGCCGATCCGGGTTTTCGCGGACGAGACGCGCCCGCTGCTGCAGGGAGCGCGACTTACCGCCTGGGAACTCCAACGAGCCGGCATCGACGTGACGATTCTGGTCGACTCCGCCGCGGGATCGCTGCTCGCGACCGGTTCGATCGACGCGGTCGTGGTGGGCGCGGATCGCATCGCCGCCAACGGCGACGTGGCTAACAAGATCGGAACATATCCGCTCGCGGTGCTGGCGCAGCGTCACGGCGTGCCGTTCTACGTCGCCGCGCCGCGCTCGACAATCGATCCGAATTGCCCCTCGGGGGCGGATATTCCGATCGAGTCGCGCCCCGCCGAGGAGATCACGGAGGGGTCCGGAATCCGCACCGCCCCGGTAGGAATTCCCGTCCACAGCCCCGCATTTGACGTGACGCCCGCCGATCTGGTGGTGGCGATCATCACCGAAGTGGGCCTCGTGAAGCCGGTTACGACCGCCGAAATCTCCCGCAACCTCGCCCTCTCTTGATCTTCAGTCACCCGTCTCTCGCGCCGATAGGAGGGAACGAAATTGGATTGGGAGAGGCGCCACAGATGGCGTTCAAGGGCGATTTAGCAAACATTACTCTTTTCGACGTCTTTCAGACGTTGAACACGAACCGCCAGACCGGTGTGCTGGTGCTGCGTCGTGATGGGGTAATGAAGAAGATCCAGTTCTCCCCCGAGGGGGTCCGGATCTTCTTCACGCGCTCGGCGCGGCCGCTGCGACTGGGTGAGATCTTCGTGCGTCGCGGCCGGGTGACGCGGCAGGACGTCGAAATCCTGCTCATGCAGCAGAAGCAGGAGTACCGCCCCATCGGCCAGATGCTGGTGGAATCGGGCAAGGTCTCCGAGGAGGAACTCCACCAGACCCTGCGGTATCACGCCGAGGATGAGGTCTACGAAGTCTTCGGCTGGGATCGCGGGTCCTTCGCGTTCTTCGATCGCGACGCCGAAGAGGGCCACAACTCCAACACGCCGCTCTCCGAAGTGGTTCTCGACGCGGGCGGCATCTGCCTCGAGGCAGCGCGGCGGCTGGACGAGATCGAACGCCTGCGCGAGATCGTTCCCAACGACTGGGAGTTCTACGTACGCTGCGATAATGCGACGATCGACCTCGGCGCCATTTCACCCGAGGTTGCCGCGCTGTTCGATGCCCTCGAGGAGCCGGGCAGCGTCGATGGCCTGCGCGACATCGTCAGCTCGACGCTCTTCCAGGTTCTTCGAAGCCTCACGGCACTTTGCGAGCTGAACGTCGTCCGCCCCCTCGGAACCGAGGAGTTGGTCGAACACGCTCGCGAATCGCGCGCCGCGGGACGCTACGAGCGCGCCGCACGTCTGCTTGAACGCGCCCACGAGCGCGATCCCAGCGACGCCGCCGTGCTCGAGGAATGCGTCGGCGTGCTCGAGCGCATCGAGGAGCCCGAGGGGCTCGCCGAACGCCTCGCCCAACTGGGTGCGATTCGCGCGGCGGCCGGCGAACACGAGCGGGCGCTGGAGCACCTCGAACAGTCGCTCCACCATGATCCCGGCTATGTGGCGGCGATGCTCACGCAGCGCGACTGCTTCGCCGCGCTCGACGATTCGGAACGGGCGGCGGAAGCGACCATGCGCATCGCGCGCACGTACGCCGACCAGCAGGATCTGAAGCGCGCGGTCGATACGTGTCGCGACGGTCTTGTGGTGTCGCCCGGATCGGTCCCGTTGCGCTTCCATTACGCGCAGCTGCTCGCCCGAACCGACGGAGCAACCGTCGCGCAGTCCGAACTGCGCGACATCATCGATTCGGCCCGCGCCCCGAAGGCGGGCGGACGGACGCGCCGCAGCCGCGAGCTGCTCATCGCCTGCCACACGCTCCTGCTGCGGATCGATCCGTCGGACGAAGAGGCGCAGACCGGCCTGCGCGAGCTGGAGAATCAGAGCAGCGAGAACCGTCGGCGCCGGCGGATCACTGTGCGCGTCGGCATCGGCGCCGCGGCTCTGATGCTCGTACTCGCCGTGGGCGTCTCGCTCATGCCACCCTCGCCCGACGACATGATGGAAGAGGCGATGGCGATGCGCACGGCCGGCAATGCGTCCGGCATGCAGGAGCTCCTGACCAGGATCACGGTCGAGCATCCGGACAGCAAGGCGGCGACCGCGGCGCATGGCATTCTCAATTCGGTCGATGACGGCGCCAAGCAGAAGGCGGCCGAAGCAAGAGCGCTGCGCGAAGCGAGCACCCGGGAGGAGTACGCGGATCTGCTCAAGCGGCTGCAGAGCCAGCTCGCGGAGGGCGCTCTGGGCGAGGCCGTGAGCGAACTCGCCTACTTCCTTCGTCGCCTGAGTGAAAAGCCCGCCGCTTTCCTGCGCAAGGAACTTGGCCCGACGATCCAGATCGAAGTGGAGCAGTTCATCGAGCGCGCCGAGCGCGAGTTCGGCGACGACCGCGGCTTCGTTTCCACCTGCGAGCGTCAGATGATGCAGGGCGACGGCACGCTGCTACGCAACCTCGGCGAGACCGAGGAGCGGCTCGCCCTCGTCCGCGGACGCAACTGGCCGGAACTTTCCAAGCAGCTCACCGGCAAGTTGAAGGAAGCTCTCGCCACGGGCCTGGTCAAGGGCTCCAAAAAGCAGATCGAGAAGTACTGCAAGTCGATGGCCACGGCGGGCAGCGCCATGTCCGGGCTCGACACGCTCTACTTCCGGGTGCGCAGCCAGCACCTCAAGGAGCAGATTCGCTCCGCCGTCAAGGACGCGCGCACCGAGGGCCGCACGCTGCTCGGCAAGTGCGAGTTCGAGGGCGCCATCCGTTACTACCGCACCGCCTACGAGCGGGCGGATTCCGCGGCGCGCGAACAGCCGCGCAAGCACTTCAAGGATCTCAACAACTGGATCGCGGATCGCGGCCTGCTGGAGGACCTCCAGAAGAGCATCGACGAAGTCCAGCTGGTCGTGAGCGGGCTCGAAGAACTCGATCAGCTCATCGAACAGGGCCGCGAGGACACGGGTTTCCGCCTGCTGCGCAACCTGGTCAACGAGCACCGACTCGTGCAGTTCGAGCGGCGCTACAAGATGCCCTATCGGGTCACCTCGGAACCGAGCGGTGCGAAGGTCATCGTGGACGGCAGGCAGGTGGGTGTCACTCCCTGCGCCGTCGAGTTCGACATCGCCGAGGGCATCGACGTACGCATCGAGGCGCCCGGCTTCGTGCCGACCGAAGCGCGTCTCGACATCACGAATCCGGAGCTCGACGGCCTCCTGACCGCGACGCTCCAGAAGATCGGCTTGTGGGAACACTCGCTGCGCGGCTCACCCGAGACCCGTCCGGTCCTGCATGACGGACTCGTGCTCGTGCCGACCAACGAGGCGAGCCTGCGGGCGCTGCGCGTGAGCGACGGCAAGCAGATGTGGGAGGCGGAATCGAAACTGCTCGAGCGGATCAAGGCGGCGCCGCTCGCCTTCGACGGTCACGCGCTGTTCGTCACCACCAGCGGCCGCCTCTTCCGCGTGCGCCTCTCCGACGGTGCCATCGTCGGGCGCCTGGAGCTTCCCGGCGAGGTGCACCACGATGGAGTCGTCGTCGATGGAACCGCGTACTTCGCCACGCGCAGCCGCAAGCTCGTGGCGGTCCGCAAGGGTCGCACCGTCTACGCGACGGATCTCGCCTTCGTGCCGGTCACCGGCCTCCTCGTGCACGGACAGAACGTGATCGTCGGAACGACCGACGGCGAACTGCTCGTCCACAGCCGCAAGACCGGCAAGGAAGTGCGCCGACTCGCCGCGCCGGACCGGTCCTCCTTCTTCGGCGGCATCGCCGCGCTGGGCGACCTCGTCGTGGCCGCGGCCGAGGACGGCTACCTGCATGCGTTCAATCCCGCGACGGGCAAGCACGCCTGGCGCTACCGCATGCCCGTGCAACTCGCCGCGTCCCCGCTGGTCGATGAAAACTTCCTCTACCTGCCCATGCGCAACGGCTTCGTGCAGGCGGTGACCCACGCCGGGAAACCGGGCCAACGCCTCGACTTCCGCAACAGCATGGCGTGCTCGCCCGTCTTCTCGGACGGGTTCCTCTACCTCGCCGCCGCCAACCGCCTGATCGCCTACGACCACAAAGGCAAGCGGCGCTGGTGGGAAGTCACGTTCGAGGACGAAATGCCCCTGCATCTCGTCGTCGGCGAAAGCATCATCGTCGCCGTGACGGACGGCGGGAGTGTACTCGCCTATCCGGCCGACAAGCGGTAGCCGATCCCTCGGAAATCGGCCTTGGGCTATGGGCCTTGGGCTTTGCGTCGCGACCAGTCCATTCATCAGCGAATGTTTGCGATGGGGCTTCGGGAGTCCTGGGGCGGCGCCGGAACTGACCGAGTCCCAACGACGACGACGCCACACGGCTATCGGGTTGCGACGCAAAGCCCACAACTCATAGCCCACAACGCGCGAAGCGCTGAGAGGTTAGCTGAAGCGCTTCTTGAGCTCTTCCATCTTCTGCTTCATGAACTCTTCCTCGCTCATGTCGGTAGGGACGGGATCTTCCTTCGAAATCGTCAGCATCGGCTGGGGCTTGGGCGGGGTCTTCATCGGTCGCATTCCCTCGGGGATCGGTCCGCCGCGATCCTCGCGCGGCCGCCTCGGCCCGCGGCTATCACCACGCCCGCGACCCGGCTTGCCGCCACCGCCGCCACCAGCACCACGATTTCCACGACCCCCAGAGTCCCGACCACCGGCACCACGGCCGCCGCCGTCGCGCGAACCGCGACCGCCACGTTCCTCGCGCGGCGCGCTGCGCATGCTGAGCGAGATCCGCCCGGTATCCGCGTCAACGCCGAGCACACGCACGTTGACGAGCTGGCCGACGTGCACGATGGCGGAGGGATCTTTCACGAACTGATCGGCGATCTCCGAGACGTGGACGAGCCCGTCCTGCCCCACGCCGAGGTCCACGAACGCACCGAACGTCGTCACGTTTGTGACGCGTCCCGGAAGCCGCATGCCCGCCTTGAGGTCCGCGGCCTTGCGCACGCCGGGCGGAAGTGCGGTCACTTCGAGCGCGGGACGCGGATCGATGCTGGCTTCCAGCAGCGCGCCGACGACTCCATCGACAACGGACTCGGAGAAGTTGGCGTCCGCGAACGAACTCGAATCGAGCTCCACCAGCAGATCCGCGTTGCCGATCAAGGCGGCGGGTTCCACCGACTTCGACTCGGCGATGCGCTCCACGAGGGGATATTCGCGCGGATGCACCGAAGTGGCGTCGAGCGCGTTCTCGCCACCGTGAATGCGCAGGAATCCCGCGGCCTGCTCGAACGCGTTCTCGGTCACCGCGGCAAGCTCCGCAATCTGCGAGACCTGAAGATAGGGACCGTTGGCCTCGCGGTGCGCGACGATTTCGCGCGCCGACGTGCGGTCGAGTCCGCAGACGTAGAAGAGCTGTTCCGCCGGCGCGCGGTTGAGATCGACGCCGACGAGGTTGATGCAGTGCTCGGCCATTCCGTGCAGCTCGCGATTGAGCACGCGCGGCTCGATGTCGTCCGTGCCGTGGCCGCTGGCCACCAGCTTGGGCTCGAGCTTCGCGATCTCCACGAGCGGATCCTGGAGCCGCCGGGCGAGTGCGATGGCGGAGACGATGGGTGCGGGCCGCGAGGGAAGCTCGCGGCGCGCAAGCGGCCCCGACGAGTACGCGCCGATGCCCGCTTCGCTGACGACGACGATGGGCGGCGCGCCCTGCTCGCGGTCGGCAAGGCAGTCGCGCAGGATCGCCTCGCACTCGTGGCGGCCGCGGCCGTTGCCCAGCGCGATGAGTTCGATGTCGTGCGTATCAACGAGGGTGCGAATGGTCACGCGCCCGGCCTCGATCTTCTCCTTGTCCTTGCCGAAGAAGCGCGGCTTGGCGTGCTCGAGGGGCTCGCCGCGCGCACCGACGCACGCCACCGGCACGGAGCCGCGCGGGGCGGGATCGACACCCATGACTCGCTTGGCGCCCGCGGGCGGGAAGAGCAACGCGTCATGCAGGGTCATGCAGGCGGCGTGAACCACCGACTCCTGCGCTCGTTCGCGCGCGGATGCCAGCGCGTCGCGCGTGACCGCCATGCGCATCAGCCGCAGCGCCAATCCGATCGACCGTTCGCGCACACCCGCCAGGACCGGGGAGACCGGCGCGACTTCGACCGCAAGCGGCTCTTCGGCAACCGGCTCCGGCGTGGATTCTTCGGCGGGCGCTTCGGCGGGCTCGCCCGCGGATTCCGGCTCCGCCTTCGGCTTCGGCTTCGGCTTGGGCTTGGCCTTGGGCTTCGCGATGCCGAGCCGCATCTCGAGCATGGACCGCACGCGATCGTCCGGAAACTCGATGCTCAGGTGCAGCGCCCCATCGCTCTCGGCGCGCAGCAGCGCCAGCAGGCGCGAAGCGGGAACGTTCGAAAGACGGCCGCCCGCGTTCTTGAGCGAAGCGTAGCGCTGGGGCAGGTCCTTGCGACCCGCGCCCGGCGAGATCTCCAGCGAACCCTGCTTCTCCATGACGCGCAACATGCCCATGCGCGCCTCGGAGTCGATCGCAAGGCCGTGCGCGATGATGTCCACGGCGCCGTCGATTGCCTCGTCCGTCGCATCGGGCGTCTCGCCCTTCATCAGCGCCTCGGCAAGCGGTCCGTGCCCGGCCTCGAGGGCGAGCGAAGCCGACGTGCGACCGTGCGGCCGGTGCGGCTCGTACAGGTACTCCAACTCGGCGCGCGTGCGCGCGTTGTGGATGCGCTTGCGCGCCTTGCCGGGAATACCCTCGCGGTCGGCGAGCGCACGCAGGATGAACTCGCGACGCTTCTCCAGTTCGCGCGTCTCGCGCACGACGGCACGCAGCTCACGGAGACCGCGTTCGTCGAGCCCCCCGACTTCCACACGCCGGTAGCGCGCGAGATAGGGAATCGGTATTCCCTTCTCGATCAACGGGAGTGCTCCCGCGACGATGCGTTCGTCGAGCTTGAGTTGCTCCGCGACACGCGCGGTTACGACAGATTCCAGGGACGGTCGCTCTTCGTTCATGGTTCCCGCAGCTCTCCGGGGGGCCGGTTCGGAGGAACGCGGGATTGTAGCAGGCTCGCCCTTCCGACTCCCCCTTCAGAACGATCAAGAATTTGCGCCGCTTCCGGATCGTCTCAACCGCGTAAGCGGTTGAACCAATCACACCGATTCAGCGCGCGTATCGGACGACGGAGATTCCGCCAACCCTGACACGCGTTGCCCGCAACCCTGTCGGGTAGGGGCCGACCGAGAGCGTGTTGTGGATTCCATAACCGCGACGGATATAGAGCGGGCAGGCGAAGGCGGGCAGGTAGCCGAGGCGCCGGGCAATCGCGCCGTCGTAGTAGCCATAGCGGTAGCGCATGCGGGAGTACCCGCCGTCGAGGACGCGCTTGCGAATGTCGGTCATCGCCTTGTTGTCCGGGTCGAACCAGAGCACTTCGTGCGCCGCATCCAGCGCGCCCGGCACGTCCCCGGCGAGGTAGCGCAGGTCGGCGAGCCGCGTAAACGCCGCGATCAGGTGCTTTTCCGTGTCCGCGGCAACCGCCTCGACCGAAAGGCGCAGATCATCCACCTCGATAAAGGGGCGCATGTCGCGCAGCACATGCATGGAACGCCGGAACCCGTAGGCGGCGTAGCGCAACCGGCGCCGCGCGTCGTCCACGTACTTCATCCGCGTCCCACGCACGAGCGTCTTGGCGCGATCGATCTCCTTGAGCTGTTTCTCGAAGGCGCGCCGCTGCTTCTTGGCGCGATCGACCACTTTTTGCTGCTTTTTCTGCTCCGACTGGAACTGTTCGCGCTCCGCCAGAAGATCGAGCAGGCCCTTGGTGCGCGGCACCTCCTTGGACTCGGGGTAGTCCTGCAGAAGGCGCTCGGCGAGCAGGCGGGCCCGGTGCAAATCGCCCGCCTGCATGGCGACCTCCGCCTGCTTGAAGTGCCAGGTGGCCGCCTCCTCCGACATCTCCTTCTCGATCAGCGGCAACTGCTTCAACACCTTGTCGCTCTGCTCGGAGGCGCCCACATACTGCCGCCACGCCTGCCGAAAAAGCCCCTGCTTGCGCGCCCAGGCCGCCAGCGAAAGGTGGCCGGAGATGTCCTTGTCCGCGATCTGCCCCGACCAGACGTAGTAGACGTGCTCCGGCACGACCTTGTCGAGCGGAACGGTGATAACCGCCGTCTGGGCAGCGGATTTCATTGCCAGGGAGAGTCGCAACTGCTCCCCGACCACCAGCGCCTCGCGGACCTCGTAGAGCTTCCCGTTTTTCATCTCCACCAGTTGGATCCCGGCGAACGCGGGTGCGGCGGCGAGAACCAGAGCGGTCAGAAGGCTGGGGAGACGCATATCAAGCTCCTATAATCCGCGACGGGGCGAGAGCCCGGGCGGCGTGTCTAACAACGCAGCCCGGCGGTGATTTTTCCACTCTCTCCCGGGAGATTCCACATGGCACTCGCTTCAATTGCTGAAGTCATCGAGGACATTCGCGCCGGCAAGATGGTCATCATGGTCGATGACCCCGATCGGGAGAACGAAGGCGACCTCTGCATGGCGGCCGAAATGGTCACCGCCGCGGATATCAACTTCATGGCGACCCACGCCCGCGGCTGGATCTGCCTGACGCTGGACGGCGCGACCGCCGACCGCCTCGACCTGCCCGTCATGGTGCATGCCAACAACTCGCGTTTCCACACCAACTTCACCGTCACGATCGAGGCCGCAACCGGCGTCACGACCGGGATTTCCGCCGCCGATCGCGCCC
>Ga0164315_10001798_pt1 | contig 16265 bp, 13 predicted proteins | sample GuaBasSedimGuay6_FD_113737 | JGI IMG/M metagenome (GOLD analysis project Ga0164315, IMG submission 113737) | Subseafloor sediment microbial communities from Guaymas Basin, Gulf of California, Mexico - Guay6, Core 4569-2, 0-3 cm | ecosystem: Environmental > Aquatic > Marine > Hydrothermal vents...
TCCTTTTGTATATCATCAGGAGTAAGAGCAAGAGCCTTCTCAACACTTAAACCTACAACCATTTCTGAAAGAGCAGAGGTGCTGCCAATAGCTGAAGCACAACCATAAGTTTTCCACTTACAATCAGTGATTTTGTCATCTTTAATGACAACCCACATCTTCATTATATCGCCACATTGCTCATTTCCAACCTGCCCAACACCATCAAATTCATATTCACTTTCATCAACTTTAAGAACATTCTTAGGATTCTTAAAGTGCTCTTTGAGTTTATCTGTGTAATTCCACGCCATGATATAAAACCTCCCTGAGGTTGCTATTATTATAAATACTTAAAAATGATACAAGAAATATACTACCGCAAAAAAAGAAGATTGTATACTCTTTTGTTGCACTATAGATAAGTTATTACCTAATGTCGTTATTGAAGCCCACATTTACCAATATACTCAAGATGCTCTAAAGGATCATGAATATACCAGATAAGCTATCCGTTAAACCTTAATTTATGGTGTGTCTTCAGTCATATCAACAGTATGAACAAGTCTAATTTCAACTTCAAAGGCACCTTTCCCGCATTGACAGACTGTAAAACGCCCTTTATTGAGATCCTCAAGAGATATTTCAACGCTTTCACCGCAGGCTCGACATTTATCAACAGTAATAGAAAAATCGTTTATTGAATACCATTTAGACATTACCTTGGGCGCCTTCAAAGGATTTCCCTGTATTTTACCGAGTTTAGCCATTACCGCTCCTAGTATGAGATTATCTATTATTCAAGCCTCAGACAATCTTCTATAAATAAAAATTAATATTATATTAGCTGTGAATATATTTCGAATGTATATGCAATTTATTCTCTTTCTTGAAACAAAATCAAAATTTTTGATTAACAGGATTATATAATTTATTCAACCGGCCTAAAGATAATCTGGCCATATCTTTCACAAACTGAAATTCTTTTTTGACCGCCAGCAACTCCTCAAGAACAGCAATTCCTCTTGTATCCTGACTTTGCCCAAGAGATCTGACTGCATACCACCGCTTCTTAGGATTGCTGCTTTTTATATTTGCACAAATTGTATCAAAATCATCATACGAAAAATCCTCGTTTGCCTTTAAAATACTGCCAATTTCTGCAGGCTTAAAAGGTACAGAGTCTATTGCTATGGGTTTTGAAGCAAGATCCGCTTTGTCCACTGCTGTAGAAAATTCCGCTTTGTCCACTGCTGTAGAAGATTCTGCTTTGTCCGACAGTGCAGAAGAGCTTGGTTCCTGAACTAAAGACGGAAAATTTGACAACCCGTCAGGTGACGAAGTATCATCGAGAGTGTAATCAAAATCAGCATTTTCAGGTTTATGTGATTTAACTAAATCTGACAGCTGTTCGTCAGATAATGCCATAAATTCATCTTCTTTGCCTTTGTGATCATCCTTGTCCGCATAAGCCTTGTCTGCACAAGCCTTATCTGCATAAACCTCATCGACAGAAACCTCATCGACAGAAACCTCATTTTCAAAAGTATTGCTGTCATCAGCTACAACTGCATCTGTTTGAGAACCAAACACAGTGGAAACTGCTTCCTGGTATGCAAAAGAATCTTCGTCATCCTCACGGAGAATTTCCCTGTCAATAACATCATCCAAAGACAAATGAGACTCTTCAACCTGCTCATCAACAGCAAGCTTGGACAGTGCAGCCAGACTTTCCTCATTTTCTGTAGAATCAGTTTTAATAATTTCATCTACATTGTCAAAATAAAAGAAATCAACATCACCGAAATTTTCAATAATATGAGCTTCTCCTTCAAGAGTAGAGCAAAATAAACTTAAATTTTCTTCCACCCTGCTAAGAGCAATCAAATTACTTACTACATCTCTCGGGTTTGAAAAAAACAAATGAGCTCCGTTATCCCGAAAAAATGCAGATAAATCTGCAAGCATAGTAATTGTAGCCTTGTTCATAAAAGGAACATTACCCAGATCAATCAACACCATGGAAAAACCTGAAGATAAAAGAAACCTGATATCTTGAGAAAGCTTCATGCTTCTTGACGAGCCAATACTTCCATCAGGGCTGAAAACAGGTACATTCCTAACCTGGCTAAACATTACTTACTCCTTAAAATGAATTACTAACGTATCATTTTACACAATAAAGATTCAACAACTCTATGTTTAATTATATAACACTGTCTTTTATCTCTTGTTTAATCTAAAATTTCTAATAATTTAAAAATTGAAGTTATAACAAAATTGACATAATAGAAACAAACTGATATTTTTTTAAACTTTCCACCCTGTCAATTAACATATAGAGAAAAAAATCATATGCAGCAAGTAAGTCACATATACATAAAAACTGGTGAGATTAGGATAACATAAGTGATAAGAGCATTAATAACCGGCTTAGGGATAGTTAGCCCTGCCGGATCGACAGACAAAGATGTAACTAACACTATTAAAATGGGCCTATGTCCTGTAAAAAATATTCCAAATGCAAAAGTTCCTGAAGGAATGTCAGCTGTAGGTGCTGTAATTAGTGATAAACAAGCACCTCAAACAAAAGAAAATCCAAAACGTGCCAGCAGTTTTTTACTAACGGCCTGCGAAAAAGCTCTAAAAGACGCACAGTGTTTTCACCCTGAAAATGAAACTGAATGTGCCGTAATTGTAGGAACATCTCTTGGAGATATAGAATATTCAATAGAAAACTTCACAAAAGCACTTGAGCTTGAAGATAAAGCACAATCAAATACTCCTATATTAAATTCACCCCACGATATTTCCCAGACAGTTTCCGAAAAATTTAATCTTACAGGACCCAAAATTACACTATCATGTGCATGTACATCAGGAACAAGCGGTATGGGTCTTGCCCTTGACTGGATTCGTTCAGGCAAGGTCAAGCGATGTCTTGTCACTGCTGTTGATACAATCAATGACTTTGTCCTTTGTGGATTCTCTTCACTCTGGGCTCTCACAAGTTCCCCCCCTAAACCTTTTGATACAGCCAGAACCGGAATGGCATTAGGCGAAACAGCAATAGCCTTTGTTGTAGAAGCTGAAGATCAAAACAAAGAAAACGATTCTAAAAGAGCCATAATAGAAGGTTACGGAGCAAGCTGTGATGCTGTACATGTCACGGCTCCTGATCGTACCGGTGGAGGAGCACAACGGGCAATTGAACAGGCACTAAAAGATTCACAGTGGTCATACAAAGATGTTGAATATTTAAATGTTCATGCTACAGGTTCATTATATAACGACTCCATGATTTTAAAAGCAATTGAAAACGTCTTCAAAGAAAAAGCAGCCATTATTCCCATAAGCTCAGTTAATCCTTGTACAGGTCATACTCTTGGAGCAGCGGGGCTGGCTGAACTCTACGCCACAATACTCGCTTCCGAAAATAGTTTCATCCCCCCTACTCCAAATCTTACAGCTCCTGAACGGAAAGATCTCAACCTCATCATAGATAAAGCTGTTTTCTGCAATTACTCTAAATCCATATCACTTACAACAGGATTTGGTGGAGCAAATACTGCACTTGCCATATCTGTTTGTTCAACCTCTAAGAGCAAAACATCATCGAATTTGTCACTCTCAGATAAAAGAAAACCTGTAATCACAGGTGCAGGATGGGTAACACCTTTTGGCACAGACAAAGAGTCACTTACCCAGCTTAAGGAAGCTGTATCAAACGGGAAGATATGTGAAACTCTTCCTGAACTTGATTTTCATGAAATTACAGGAGTAAAAAATAAGAGAACAAAAAAAATGGATGCCCTCAGCAAAACGGCATCTCTTGCTGCTCATTTTGCGTTTGAAGACAGTGGACTGACAAATGAGAATATTCCAGCAGGAAGAGGAGCTGTAGTAAGCGGTTCAGCAATGGGAGCCTCCTTATCTATTCACACCTTTGCGAACAAACTGTTCGGCGAAGGTCCACAAGCAGTGAATCCGAATATATTTCCGTCAACAAGCCATAATATTGCCGGCGGACATATTAGTATCCAATATAAAATGTCGGGGCCACTCATACATTTTGCCTCGGGAAACCTGTCCTCACATCAGGCAATAATCTATGGTGCCAATCTCATTGAATCAGGAAGAGCAGACATTGTTCTTTGTGGAGGATGGGAACAACTTACACAGAAATTATCTAAAAGTCTGGAACAAACAGGAAAACCTCCTCTAATTCCAGGAGCAGTAATGTTTATAATAGAGTCACAGGTACATGCAGACAAAAGAGGGAAAACTCCAATGGCCAAAATTATCACCTGTTACCATAAGACAACTGACAACGCAGCAATCGCGATTGAATCAATCTCCAAAACCTTAATATCTCAAACTTACGGTTATGCAGGTGCCCTTGAGCTTGCAATGGTATTGAACAGTAAAAAAGAAGAAACTCAATTTGAAGGAAACAAATCATTCTTACTCAAAGGTACTGAAGATAAGGAAACTGCAGAATTTGTTGTTGTTCTTTGAATAAAAACAGAACATACAGCTGTAGAATAAGTAATATTTATTGCCTTATTCCCTCATCTACCCTATAATAGACTGCGGAGTTCGTCAGAATCTGACAGACTCCGTATTTTGTGTTGTTGAATAATTTTATAATCGTTGGAGCATTGTGTCAGATATAGTAACAATTGATGGTCCTGCAGCTTCCGGCAAAAGTACTATTGCCAGAAAACTGTCTCAGGTTCTTGACTTACTATACATTAATTCCGGTAATTTCTATCGGGCAATTACATATTCAATCCTTCAGAACAAAATTAATCTTCAAGATACAAATCTTTTAAACAGGCATCTGAAAGAACTTTCCATTGAACAGAACAATGATTCTATTCTTTTAAATGGTGAAGATGTTTCAGAAACAATCCGCAACAGTGAAGTAACCTCACAGGTTTCTCCTGTTGCGAAAATAGCTTCTGTAAGAGAATGCGTAAACAGCAAGCTAAGGCAGACTGCCAACTGCCACAATTCCATTGTTGAAGGGAGGGATATTGGAACCGTGGTCTTTCCTGACGCGTTTTTGAAAATTTTCTTAAATGCCAGCATTGAGGAAAGAGCACGACGTCGTCAGCGTGACTTTGCGAAACGTAATGTTGATGTCAGTCTTGACGTTCTTATTGAAGAAATAAGAAAACGGGATAACATCGACTCTACTCGCAAAAATGCACCGTTAAAGTGTGCTGCAGACGCGCTGGTTCTAGATTCAACAACTATGTCTATCGATGAAGTTGTTGAATGTGTAAAAAAAAATATCCACAGTCTACGCCTTGCAGGCGACAAGGCTTAAAGATATTTCCTAAAACTTTTTTTGACAGGAGTTGAGTTTTTCAATGACTTACGATCCCGCAATAATGTTAAACCCTGAAGATCTTCCTATGGAAGACGAGTATTATTCAGGAGAACCAGACGATCTCGACGAGAGTGAACTGGTCTCAGAATCAATGGACGATTTTAAAGATGAGTACCTTGCTGATATCAAATCAATCAACAGTGCTGCCCTTTTAAGTGGTTCAATCCTTAAAATCACTGATTCTGAAGTCTATGTAGACTTTAAACATAAAACTGAAGGTGTTGTACCTCTTTCTGAATTTACCTACGACAAAGAACCACCTGTAAATGGTGACCCAATTGAAGTTGTTGTTGTTAAATATGACGAAAATGACGGTTCAATCCTTCTTTCCAGAAACAAAGCCCGCTTACTTAAAGCCTGGGATCTTGCTGATGAAGCATTCCAGGAAGGTGGCATTGTTGAAGCCCGCGTATCCGCTAAAGTTAAAGGTGGACTCCAGGCTGATTACCACGGACTCAAAGCATTTATTCCTGGTTCATTAATGAGCCTTCAACAGGAATATGATCTTGAAAAATACATTAACAAGAGATACGAATTCAGAATTATTGAATTCAACAGACGTCGCAGAAACATGGTTCTTTCCAGAAAAGCCATCCTCGAAGTTGAACGCAAAGCTGTTGTTTCAGAAATTCTTCAGAAACTTGAATCAGGCAAAGTTGTACCTGGTGTTGTTAAAAACATCACTGATTACGGCGCATTTGTAAGTATTGAAGATGGTCAAATCGATGGCCTTCTCCATAAAGCAGATATGTCATGGGCTCATGTTCGCGATATGTCCAAATTTGTCAATGTTGGTGACGAACTTACAGTAAAAATCCTTAATGTTGATAAAACCAATGAGAAAATCTCACTCGGTGTTAAGCAACTTACAGGTGATCCATGGCTTTCAATCGATCAACACCTTCGTGTTGGTGAAATTGTTAAAGGCCGCGTAAGAAACATCACTCATTTCGGTGCTTTTGTTGAAGTTACTGATGGTATTGAAGGTCTTGTACATATTTCTGATATGTCATGGACTGAAAGAATCAGACATCCAAAAGAACTTTGTGACATTCAAGACGAACTTGAAGTAAGAGTTCTTTCCATCGATCCTGATGAAAGAAAAATTGCTCTTGGCATGAAACAGGTTCATCCTGATCCATGGTCTCTTGTTCGTGAAGAATATCAAATTGGTGAAGTTGTTACAGGACATGTTAAAAACCTCGCTGACTTCGGTGCATTCATTGAACTTAAAGAAGGCGTTGAAGGCCTGATTCACATTTCTGACCTTTCATGGGTTGGAAGAGTAAAACATCCTTCAGACGTACTTACCATTGAAGCAGAAGTTGAAGTTAAGATTCTTGATATGGATCCTGACAACAAGAAAATTTCTCTTGGACTCAAACAGGTTAATCCTGATCCATGGGAACTTGCTGAAGACAACTACATTGCCGGAACAATCGTTCGTGGTAAAGTTAAAAAACTTACCGATTTCGGTGCCTTCATTGAACTTAAAGACGGTATCGAAGGTCTTGTACATATCTCAGATTTCTCATGGACTGAACGTGTAGAAAACCCATCAGACTATATTGCTGAAGGTTCGGAAATTGACATCAAGATTCTTGAAGTTAACAAAGAAGAACGACGCATTTCACTTGGTCTCAAGCAAATGGCTGACGAACCATGGTCTGAAGTTGCAGGAAACCTTCCAATCGGTACAGTAACCGAAGGTGTTGTTAATAAACTTACCAATTTCGGTGCTTTCATTGAAATCGGCAAAGGTGTTGAAGGTCTTCTTCACGTATCAGATTTCTCATGGACTGAACGAATTAATCATCCTTCAGAAAAACTTTCTGAAGGCGATACTGTTAAGGTTAAAGTACTTGGTGTTGATCCTAAAGAAAGAAAACTCTCTCTTGGAATCAAGCAGCTCGACAATGATCCTGTAAGCGATTTCCTTTTGAAACATCCTGTTGACTCACGTGTTGATGGTGAAGTTGTAGAAATCGTTGAAAACGGTGCTATGGTGAAAATTGATGAAGACATCATAGGTTTTGTACATGTTTCCCAACTGTCTAAAGACCGTGGTAAACCTGAAGAACTTGCATCTGTTGGTCAAAAAGTTCTGGTAAAAGTACTTGATTTTGATAAAAAAGAACGAAGAATTAAACTTAGCATTCGTCAAGCAACAGAAGATGCAGAACGACAGAGTTATGAAAAATATTCAAAATCTGTTAAAGACGCATCTGATGTATCAATTGGTGACATGCTCGGTAGTGATCTTAAAGCAGCTCTTCAAGAAGCTGTTGAAGACGAAGACGAATAGGAGAAATTTATAATGGCTATAAAAATTGCAATTAATGGTTTTGGTCGTATTGGACGCTTGGCTTTTCGTGTAGCAAAGAAAAATCCTGAGTTTGATATTGTGGCTGTAAATGATCTTACAGATGCTAAAACTCTTGGTCATCTTTTAAAATACGATTCAGTGCATGGTAAATATGATGGTACTGTTGAAGTTGACGGCAACAACCTCATCGTTGATGGCGACAAATTTGAAGTATTAAGTGAAAGAGATCCTGAAAAACTGCCATGGGCCAAGCTTGGAGTAGATTATGTTATTGAATCTACAGGCTTCTTCCGTGATAGAAAAGGTGCAACAAAGCATCTTACAGCTGGAGCAAAGAAAGTTGTCATTTCTGCACCAGCTTCAGATCCTGATGCAACATTTGTAATGGGTGTAAACAATGAGGATTACGATCCTGCAAGTCACCACATCGTATCAAATGCATCATGTACTACAAACTGTCTTGCTCCTGTTGCCAAGGTAATGCTTGATAATTTCGGTGTTGATCATGCTGTAATGACTACAATTCATTCAGTAACAAATGATCAGGTTATTCTCGATCTTCCTCATAAAGATCTAAGAAGAGCCCGTGCTGCTAATATGTCAATGATTCCTACAACTACAGGTGCTGCAAAGGCTACTGCCCTTGTTATTCCTGCAATGAAAGGCAAAATTGACGGTTGTGCAGTTAGAGTGCCAACTCCAAACGTATCTTTAGTAGATCTCGTATGGAGAACAGAAAAAGACGTTACAATTGAATCAGTTAATACTGCAATGAAAGAAGCAGCTGCTGGTCCATTGAAGGGTATCCTTCAGTATTGTGACGAACCACTTGTATCTCACGATCACAATGGTTGTCCTGATTCTTCTATTTTTGACAGCAAAGCCACAATGGTTATTGGTGACAAAATGGTTAAGATTCTTTCCTGGTATGACAATGAGTGGGGTTACTCTTGTAGAGTAATCGATCTCATCAAATACATGGCTTCTAAAGGCTAGTATTTAGCTTCAAGCTTTATACAACTATAGTTTTAGTTATTAATCTTTTATTGTAACTTGAACTTAAGATGCTATTGTTATTTATCCCCCGTCTCTTATGAGGCGGGGGTTTTGCGTACTATTAAATATTGTACAATAATAGAGGATAGCTACAAAAATAAAAGATAACTACAATTCAGATTCATTCTCACAAATGTAAAAATACAAACTTTAGCCATTAAAATATAATCGTTAAGGAGAAACAATGAATAGTACAAATAGAGTAATCGCAGTGTTTGTCGCATTCTTTATTATGGGAATAATAAGACAATTCGTAGGTGTTGCAGTATTTCCTGAACAATATAAAGAACAAAAATCACTGAAGTCCATGTGCGAAGAGATTGATGCCAAATGCCCTATGACAGTAGACAAAAACACCAGAGTAGATAGCTGTACCTTTATAAATAAAAAACATCTCCAATTTACTTATACACTGCTCAACACCATATTTGATGACATAGATCATGAAGAGTTCGAGCTTTCAACAAAGAAAAATCTAGTAAAAAGTTTTAAAACAGGAAAGCAACAAGAATTTTTTCGTCGAAACAGAATTACTATAGAGTTTGTATATGCAGATAAAGATGGTATCACCATTGCAAATATTGTGTTAGAGCCTGAAGACTATGCCTACTAAATCACAGTTCTAACAACCATTGAATCAGGCTTCCAGACTACCACATTCAACACCATGAACTGATCGTAATGTTTCTACTGCATGAACCAGTATTTTGGACAAAACCTCTATTCCTTCACGTACAGCTTTTGGGCCACCGGGAAGATTAACAATCAAAGTTTGCTTTCTTATAACACTTATCCCACGAGACAACATTGCATGAGGAGTTTTCTTTAACCCCTCTGCCCGTAATGCTTCAGATATACCAGGCACCATACGTTCGGAAATTTCAAGTGTTGCTTCAGGAGTTATATCTCTTGCTGTAAAACCAGTGCCACCAGTAGTAACAATTATATCTGCCTCATTTCTGTCACATTTTTCAGCCAGATAGGAAGAAATATCCTTTTTACTATCTGGAAGAATCACTTTGTCAACCAGAATGAACCCAGCCTTTTCGAAGTAATCAACAATAAGCTGACCGCTAATATCTTCTCTTTGACCTTTTGAGCCACTGTCACTAGCTGTAACAACAATATATTTTACTGAATTGTACATTTTCTTAGCCTATTGTTTTTCAATCCATAATAGTGCATCATCTAAATTATTGAATTTCATCAATTTCAGGCCATTGCGTGCAGTATAATCAGAGTAAGTTTTCACTGTAAGCCTGGTTAAGGCACTTACTTCTGATGTAAGGGTTATAAAATATTTTATTCCATTTTCTGCAAAAGCAGAAAAAATGCAATTATCTATATACTTATGACAATCTTTGCTGAAAACTCCCTCAGCATTTGTTGAATCGGCAATCCAAAACTTAACATTATGAGCAACTGCATAATTTAGAGCAACATCAATAACAGCATGTTTTAAGTCACTTTGAACTATATGATAATTAAACCAGGTAACAATGATAGTGTTAAGATCTTTATTCAACCTGATATTCATTATCCCGGGAATATCATAAACATCTACGTCATTAGATAAACCTATTTTACAATTGTCTTTTTCAAAATCTTCATGAAAAACAGTAGACATAATTCCCCTCGTTATTCAGTTAATAAATACAACCTGTATTCATCGATAATTTAGCAAGTTTTACTGCTTATTGCCAGCAAAATATGGTTAACCCTTAATAAAGGAAGCCATTGTATAGTCAAAACAGATATTCTCATGGTATATTCAATGCCAATTAACTACTCATTGAATTTTATTTTTTCATTTGTCATAATTATTTTTACCAAATTGTTTTAACTTAAGTATTTTTACTAAAGTGATTTAACAAAAGTATTGTCACTAAAATCCGGGAGCTTCCAGTGGGTTTTCTTTCTATAACAAGTCTGTTTTTACTGTTTATTACAGGTCTTTGTGTTGGAACTTTTCTTACTACCTGTATTGAAAGACTGGCCTTTACTGAAGATGATTTTTATGGGGAGGAGGAGAATATAGATAAGTGGTACTATAAAATACCTCTCTTTTCTGTATTCATTGCCCTCCCATTATTTACAAGATTCAGAGTTCTATTTCCACCTTCCAAATGTATTAACTGCCAAAAACTCCTTCCACTGAGTGAAAGAATCCCAGTACTGTCGTACTTTCGTCTAAAATTCAGGTGTTCGAAATGTAAATATCCCATACCTGGTAGATACTGGTTGATCGAACTTTTTACGGGGCTATTGTTTTTTTACAGTGGCTATCATTTTGGTTTTTCATTACATCTGTTCTTATCACTCATTTTAATTTCGCTCTTTATGATTGCTACAGTTGTTGACTTTAAGTATCAGATTATCCCTGACGAAGTAAGCCTGACAGGCCTTGTCCTTGGATTTGCCCTGGCTACAACCAACAGTATTTTTATGTTCTCAACCTTTGTAATAGAACAAATCAACCAACCTACGACAAACCAACTAAATAGCCTGACTAACTTAAACTCAAACTTATCATCAATTTTCAAACCTGCTTTTACTGATACATTCCTTCTTCGACCATATTCTTTAGGCTGGGCAATCACAGGCTTTATGGCCGGTGCAGGCGCCCTTACTCTTTTATATTACATTGGAACATTTATTGCCGGTACAGATGCGATGGGGCAGGGAGATGTTAAACTGGCAGGTTTCATTGGTCTGTTTCTTGGCTCTAAAGGTGTTCTAACTGCCTTATTTCTTTCTACAATTTTAGGAGCATGTTCTGGAGTCCTCGTATTAACCCTTGGATGGGGTGTTAGAGAGGATGGATTCACAAAGTTTGCATTTGGCCCGTATATCTGTGCCGGTTCGTTAGTTACATTTTTTTATGGAGCAGACACCATCATTAATTTGTACGCAACATTAAATGAACATATTATTATATATGTATCAACAATGATAATGTAGCGATATAATAAGTAATGATAATGTAGCGATATAATAAAAAATTAGAAAATTGACTTCATAATCTAACTTTTTTGTACTGAGTTTAATTTTAAAAGATAATATACGTTGAACAGGAAAGAGATGGTATTTCAAATGAAATGTAAGTCAGGTTTCAGCCTCATTGAAATGCTAATTACGGTTACTATAATGGCTGTAATGGTCGGCACAGGATCTATGTACTACAGTGATGTAATGCAACAGACAAATAAAGACAAAGCCCTAAGTGATTTAAAGCAAATATGTAAAGTTATGGCAGATTTTGAAAACTCTCTACCTCAGGGAATGCTCACATCATACTCTCAAATTAGTCGTGATCCTGAGCTTAGAGATTTAGAAAAACTCATTGAATCAAGAAATATGGCGTCAATTCCCGATGATCCGTGGGGAAATTATTATAGAATAGATATCCCTGCAGGTATCGTATATAGTCAAGGTCAGGATTTTGGTGATAGCTTTGATCATTACAGATATACACAAGGTTTAGGAGTTGAAGCCAGTATTTCCAGGGCAAAAGATGATGTAGTTGTAAGATTTCGTCCGGCCTTCAAACCGGTAAAAGCCAATCTTGTTAATACCGTCAGATCTGGCAAAGAAGTTGGAATAATTAATATTATGTTCACAAGACCTGTAGCAAACAATGATCTAACAACAGATACGTCATTTATTATATCCGAAGTAGGCGGTACTGCCCCACCTAACATTACTACTTCAATAGTAGATGTTATGAGACGACATTGCGTAAATCTGATTCTTGATGATGTTCTGATAACCTCACTTCCATGGACTCTTGCAGTAAGTAATAACGGTACAATCAAATCTTTTGACACAACAGAACTTGAAAATAACTATGACATCACCATAGTTCCCTCTGCCACCTACTAGAAACAGAAGTTTACTAACCGAGCAAAATGAAAGATTCAATATTCCATATTATTATCATTGGAGGAGGACACAGTGGGTGTGAAGCAGCCCTGGTTGCAGCCCGTTCAGGGTTAAAAACAGCACTTATAACAATGACTCCTCAAGCTGCCGGACGAATGTCCTGTAACCCTTCCATTGGTGGCCCTGGAAAAGGCCAATTAGCCAGAGAAATTGATGCTCTTGGCGGCGAAATGGCCCTTTGTGCTGACTCGTGTTCCATTCAATCTAGATGGCTGAATACAAAAAAGGGTATGGCAATAAGAACAATCAGAGCTCAATCAGATAAAAACAGCTATGAAAAATTCATGTTTGAAACCATTTCCAATACAGAAAATCTGACAATCATAAAGGATGAAGTTGTATCCCTAGTTACAGAGACTACACCTTCAAGTAGTGGAGCCATAAATAAAACAATAAAGTCAATCATTACTGCAAAGAAAAAATCGTATGCAGCACAGGCAGTTATAATTACTACAGGCACCTTTATGGAAGGTAAAATCTTTATTGGCCATAACATTATATCAGCAGGCAGAGCTGGTGAAACAGCCTCGATTGGGCTGGCCCATTCCTTAAATTCACTTAACTTCAAAACAGTACGACTAAAGACAGGAACACCTGCAAGAATACTCGCAAACTCTGTTGACTACTCTTCTTTTACGATACAAAGCGGCACAACACCAAGACCTAAATTTTCGTTTCTATCACACAAAGACAATGACTTCCCTGAAAGAGACTGTTTTCTTCTTAAAACTCAGCCTGAAACCCATGAAATAATTAAGGCAAACCTTACAAAATCACCACTTTATGATGGGACAATATCAGGAGCAGGGCCACGATACTGCCCTTCAATTGAAACTAAACTACATATGTTCCCAGATAAAAAACAACATCTAATATTTCTTGAACCAGAAGGTGCCTGGTCCAACGAACTATATATCCAGGGGTTCTCCACATCTCTTCCTGAAGATGTACAACAACTAATGATTCGATCACTTCCAGGCCTTTCACAAGCTGTTATCAGCCGCTACGGTTATGCAATAGAATATGAATGTATTCATCCCTGTGAACTTCTTCCTACAATGGAAACAAAGCGGGTTAAAGGTCTTTTCATTGCAGGGCAGCCAAATGGGACATCAGGTTACGAAGAAGCAGCAGCGCAGGGGCTAATGGCAGGTTTGAATGCAGTACTTGCTGTGAACAAACAATCCCCCCTTGTACTTCAACGATGGCAGGGGTATACAGGTGTTCTAATTGATGATATCACTAAAATGGAAACCAGAGAACCTTACAGAATGTTTACGTCAAGAGCAGAACATAGATTGTTACTTAGAATGTCCAATGCTGACTTAAGACTAACTGAACTGGTCTCAAATATGCCTCATGTGTCCACTGAGAGGTTGAAATTTTTCAATAAAAAGAAAAATGAAGTATCAACCTCTATGGAAAAACTGCGGTCAATTAAAATTAAACCAGGAGACCAATTAAGTGCAAAATTTAAAGATCTTGGACTTCCAGAACCTAAAGAAGGATGTTCTGTTGCAAATCATCTAAAAAGACCTGAGATTAAAATTTCCGATTTAGTTAATATAGGAGTTCTACCAGTTAACCTCCCGGAAGACTCACTAACAGAAATTGAATGTACTATTAAGTATGAAGGATATATAAAAAAGCAGGAAAGACAAATACTCCAACTCTCTAAATTGGATAACCATCTAATGCCTGAGAACATAAACTACAATTCACTAAATGGAATTTCCTTTGAGGCCAGAGAACAACTGGGGAAATTACAGCCCGCAACTTTAGGAGAAGCCTCCCGTATTCCCGGAGTACGACAGTCTGATATTACTTTACTTATGTCCCGCCTGAAAGTTCTGGCAAAAAGATAGATAATAATTGTTTAGAAAGAAAGAGAACTCTATGAAAGAACAGAATATTGACCAACTTTTCCCCTCATTAATCGACGCAGCTCAATCTTTTGGAGTAACAATAAATGAATCGGTAGTCCACCGATGTATAGAGTTTGGAAAACTTTTAATTGAAGGTAACAAGGAGACAAATCTGACACGAATGACATCTGCCGAGTCACTAATGACGGGCATGTTCCTTGATTCACTGCTTTTTCTAAAGCATATCGATTTTTCTAAAGACCGTGAAATCCTTGACATTGGTACAGGGGCAGGGTTTCCTGCTGTAGTTTTAGCAATTGCTGCCAAAGAAGAGCTTCAAAAGCAGCAATCAGCAAATGTTATTAAAATAACTGCTATCGACTGCCGTCACAGAAAGACAGATTTTATTTCAGAGGCTGTTAAAACGATGGAAATGGAAGATATCGAGGCAATCCATACACGAATTGAAGACTTTGAATCGCACAAATTTGACTACGTTGTAGCAAGAGCAGTGGGCTCTTTAAACAAAACCATAAAACTAGGTATTCCCCACCTTAAATCAAATGGCAGAATGATAGTAGCTTGTAGTGAGAAAGCATACTCAGCAAGCCTTGGTAAAAAGCTGAAGGTGGTAATGAAAAGTTTTCCCTACAGACTTCCTGAATATAATAACAATTTCACCCATGTTATAGTCAGAAAGAAAAGATAATTTTGATGAATGTTGTACCAGACCTCTATGAATGGTAAAATCTTTCAACTAACAAATTAACTTCCTGTACAAGCTTTACAATAGGGGTTTAACTACTTTGACATAGTTATATTTATTCAATAAATGCTAATTTCGTTTATCCATTAAACGGTAATTCACTTTATTCGCTAAATATTGAACTATTTAACAAAGTAAACAACAGCTCCTGATAGATAAAGCAACCTGTACAGGTCAGATAGGATTGTAATTTTTATGGCTCGTACAATAGCAGTTACCAACCAAAAAGGTGGAGTAGGAAAATCAACAACCTCCATAAACCTTGCCGCAGGACTTGCTGGAAATGACAAAAAGGTTCTGTTGGTTGATATTGATCCCCAGGGTAATACAACAAGTGGTGTAGGAATTGAAAAACCAAGTATTACAGAATGTGTTTACAATGTACTTATTGAGGAAACAGCCGTTAAAAATGTAATACTGAAAACAGACTATGAAAATCTCTCCATTCTACCTGCAACAATTCAACTGGCCGGTGCTGAAATTGAGCTCGTAAGCGCATTCTCCAGAGAATCACGGTTAAAAGCCTCTCTTCGGCCAATTCAAAAACTGTACGATTACATTATTATAGACTGTCCTCCATCTCTGGGCTTATTAACTGTTAATGCCCTAACTGCAGCAAATAGCCTTGTTATTCCACTACAGTGCGAATATTACGCTCTTGAGGGGCTTGCACAGTTAATCAGGACTGTTGACCTTGTAAACAGCAATCTTAACCCTGAGCTCGTCATTGATGGGGTTTTACTTACTATGCACGATCCTAGAACAAATCTCTCGCAACAAATTATAGAAGAAGTAAGGAATTACTTCCCTGGAAGAGTTTTTAAATCAATTATACCGAGAAACGTCAAACTCAGTGAGGCTCCAAGCCATGGAATGCCTATTTACCAATACAACTTAAAGAGTAAAGGGGCACAAGCCTACGAAGCACTTACA
>Ga0164315_10001799_pt1 | contig 16264 bp, 23 predicted proteins | sample GuaBasSedimGuay6_FD_113737 | JGI IMG/M metagenome (GOLD analysis project Ga0164315, IMG submission 113737) | Subseafloor sediment microbial communities from Guaymas Basin, Gulf of California, Mexico - Guay6, Core 4569-2, 0-3 cm | ecosystem: Environmental > Aquatic > Marine > Hydrothermal vents...
ATCATAATCAGTATTTCCACCACTACCATCATTACGAACTGTTGCGATTTTTGTTTTACCAATACAGAATGTTCCACTGTAAGTATAACCATCATGTGTTTGAAAACTTTTTAAATTTTGAATTTTTACTTGTTCGAGAATTTCTTTTGACATCATAATTTTAAGTTTTTAAATGTTTAGTTGTTTAACAATGATACAAAGATAAGAAACATTCCCCGACTAAAAAATAACAAAAATTATGAATTATATAAAATTATTTGAAGAACATAGTAATGAGTGGGTCAAATTTGAAGAAGCTGGTTCAGCTTTTAAAGTTACAAACGGTATATTACAATTAAGAGTAATAAAAAATGACTTTATCAAAAAATATTGGTGGTGTTTGTAAAGATGCTTTTGATAAAAAATTCCATCGTAAATTAAAAAACACTTTTGGTAAATTTGAATTAGATGATTGTTTATAATTTACTCTACTTTAAGTTTAAATTATTCCGTTTTCTTCGATATTCTTAAATTTCGATTGAACTTTCTGCCTGACAAGTTTACGACCTTTTTTGATTTGCGATTTGATAGTTGATAAGTTTATACCTAAATCATCAGATATGGAACTATAACTCATATTCTCTAATTCTCTCATTACGAGAACTTTCCTGTATTTATCTGGTAATCCGTGGATAGTGCTTTTGATGATTTGTACTTTTGTTTCAAGTTCAACATTTCCTTGTGCTTCACGTTCTCCATCGTTATATGATATACAATTAATCAACTTAAAGTTTTCTGTGATTTCTTTATCTAAAGACAACGATGGTAATCTTTGTTGAATTTTGTAATCATTTTTAACTAGGTTCTCAGCGATAGTATAAAGCCATGTGTGAATTTGTGCGCCTTTATTTGTATCGTACGTATCAATTTTTAAAAGTGCTTGTATGAAGGCTTCATCAGCCCAATCCTCGGCTATTTCAAAACTTTTTGTATATCTAGCTAAATACCAAGATAATCTTGATTTAAATTCTTTGTAAAATTTTTGAAAATTGATTCCAGTTTTTTCATAGAAGTGGTTTTCGTGTCGGTTACTGTTCATACTCATTAAATTTTAAGATTAATTTTTTGCGAAAATAGACTACCATTATACAACAAATTTTTAGAAAAGTTTAATAAAAGTTGGCTATATATATTTAAAAGTTTGTAAAAATATAACAGGTCACGAATTGTGACCTGTTATTGAAATCCCCTTATACAATTCAATCTTTAATTCATTGCAGTTAAAATTCGTTTTGTTTCTCTTTTAATTGTTGAACTATCACAGTTCCTGAAAACTTCAGTCCAACAATTTAAAGCCCTCATTTTCGTCATTTCAACATCAGATTTGTTCGTATCTTCTAATGCTAAAACAGGGTTCTTGAGTAATTTTTCTTGTTCTCCTGATAAGCCAAGAATCTTATCACTTTCACTTTTTGTTAACTTTCTGCTAAACGATTTAACTTTTAATAAGTTACTTGGTACAACCTTACCATCTTTAACAATCAACTTTTTCACAACAGTATTGAACGAAGTATTTTCAGCATTCAGTTTTAACAAAACCGCTTTTTGTTCATTGATAAATGAATTGAACTCAGGAAGTCGCTTCAAGAATGCTTGTAATTTTGTATTTAACGTTGATTTAAAGTGTTTAACTTTAAACCCAGTACTTGCTCCATCAACACTCGCAAACATACCATTCGAACAAACTTTCCGCCACAGACCGATGTTAATCTGTAATGCTTTTGACTTGTTAGTTGAACTAACAATATTCAACTGCTTTTTAAATTCCTCACCATCGAGAATGAATGTTTCACCTATCAGTCTCAATTCTTGAACTCCTTTATTAATACGTAAAATCGCTTTCTCAGGAGTAAACGCTTTTGTTACCATTGGAATTACATCGAGGCAAAATTTCGGAAAATCAAACACTTGGTACTTGTCAGATACTTGTGTTTCACTTATGACCGTATCGTTATAGAAGGTGCGAACACCACCACCATTTTGAAAGATTGTCATCTTCTTCAATTCGTTTTCTATTGCAGTTACGTCAAAGTTAAAATTGCTAAAAAATGTTTTTTGTGACATATGATTTTTATTTTAAGTTACAATTTATTTACATTAAATTCATTTGCTGTTCTTTTAAAGCACTACTATCGAGTCTACCGCAGTTTATTGATAATTGTAATTATATTCTCCGTGTTTTTTCTTGTATAGAAACACCAGTTGATGTTGAATAAACAGTTTATCAGTTAATAGTCTGGCAAGTTTTGTGCAACACAATCTGAAAAAATTAGTAAATAAATTATGCACCAATAAATTATTCGCAAAAAAATTATGTTGATTGTTTATTGTTAAATCATAAACATCTTCATTAGCTTTTAATCTTATTTTTTTTATTTTTGTTCTTTTTAATTTCATTTTTCCATATCTTTTTTAATACCTTTAACTGTTTCAGTATTCTCAATTGATTTTACAAATGTACTATTAAAAAACCAATCAAGCAAGGAATCTGAGTCTTTTTTTAAACCTTTTGTTGTATTAGACTCTGTTGCAGTCTTATACGCAGGTTTGTTTGTAATCGAATCAATGATAGTTTTGAACCTTTCTCCGAGTTCTTCCCATGTAGGAGTTTGTGTTGAATCGTATTTAGTATTAACTATAATATCTGGGTCTGATTGTGAATAATCTGGTAGGTCTTGTGCAACACAATCTGAAAAAATTAGTAAAACTACACTAAAAATAAGAAGTATTATTGATTTTGAATCTAATAAATCGGTTTTCATAGTTTTGATTTTTAGCAAAATAAATGACAAAGGATTAAAAAAATAATAAACATAAGCATAAATCCTTTAATAAAATTTCTGAGGAAAAACCCAATTAACCAACCAACAGGTCTTCGCAAAACTCCTATAAGAATTGCGCCTAAAACAATTAATATTATTGTTGATGTCGCCATGTTTAATTTCTTGTTCCTGTTACTGTTACTGTGTGGTTTTTAGTAATACGAAAATAATATTTAGATTGTTCTGTAATTTTTTCACCAACTTCAAAGCAATCTATTTTTTCAGGATTATAAATATCGACATAATCACTTTTATAAAAATCATTACCATCTAACATTTTAACGACTTCTTCTTTTGAAAAGTTGAATTTATCCCATAAAAACCCTTCCGCTAAATCATAAGCATCTTCGACTGATTCTGTCATTGACCATAAGTATGCACCACTTTTACTATAATACCAAAGCATCACGATTTCTCTGATATTCTTTGTTTCGACTATTTTCATGGCACAAAGATAAAGATAATTATTTTATCAAACAAATTTTATTTAATTTTTTATTTAAAATTTTTCTTTTAAAGTATGTTTCACCAACTTCATCAATAAACAATTCATACGCATCCACACAAAAACGACCTTCACACATAAACGTTGAAGACATCGAAGAACATTCAATGATGTGCTGTTCACACAATTCACACATTCTTTCTTGTTCTATGCAGTCTAAATCATACATGTTTTTAATTCATTGTGTATTTTATTTACTTGTTTAGTTAAATCTTGATTATTATTCATTATGATATAATCAGAAAGAAAAGCTTTATCTACTTGAGAAAGTTGATTTAATAAGCGTTTTCGTACTTTATCTTCGGTAATATTATCTCTCTTAATAACTCTTTCTATTGCAATCTTTTCATCACAAACAACAGTTATATTTTTATCCATCATAGAATCAAAGCCACTTTCAAACAAAATTGCAGACTCCATCATAACATATGGATAATCTTGGTCATTGCACCATTCTATAAAATCTTTTCTAACTAATGGATGAATAATAGTTTCAAATTTTTCCAATTCTTCTTTATCATTAAATATGATATTTGCTAATGCTTTCTTATCGACATTGAACCCCGAAACAACCTTAATACCATATCGTTGTGTTAAGTAATATAGCACTTTAATATCATCTAAAAAAAATTTAGCACTTGCATCGGCATCAAAAACTGGTACACCTAATTTTTCAAATTCTTTCAATACTGTGCTTTTTCCGCTCCCAATATTCCCAGATAATCCTATTTTTAGATTAATTTTTTTTGGTATTTTATAATTCTTTTCAGAATACAAAAAACCTGTTCCGTATCTCATAATATTTTAGAATATTTGTAGCAACATTATAGCAACGAATACTATAACCATCACAGATTACTATCTTTTGATGTTTTGTTATTTTCATAATGTTTTTATTTAATCCATAAATTCATACAAAGTTTCAACCCAACATGTGTCTTTTTCCATAATTATTATATTGAATCTATTATTGATTGATCATTATTAACTTCTAATAGAAGTGCTTTCTGACCTAATTTATCTTTCACTTTATTTAACCACTCATTAGTCTTGATCTTAACCATCCATACGTTTTCTTTACCTTTAACAGTCTCAACGCCCTTAACTACAACACCTTCATCAAGCCCAAATTTATTCATTCTAACGTCATTAATGAACTGTTCGTCATAGATACCATCATATATAACATCAGGTATTCCTAGCGCACCAAAATCATTAATAAAGGTCTTAGGTTGTACAAATCCTTTTTGAAATTTAAAGACATCGATCAATACTAAATCTTTTTCATCGCTATCTTCATGCATACCTGCAAATGAATTCTTACCGAAATATTCAAGATATACAGTAATCATTCTTACTCGCTTATATTCTTCATTATCAGTAAAGACTCTTTCAAGACCTTCTGCGTACTTCTCATAAAATATTTCGATAGCTGGACCAAACATAGAATTTGGGTCTAATAGGCGGTTTCGAGTACCGAACTTCTTAAAACCATGAGTAAAGTTAGATTTCTTACTAAGCTTCTTATTAAATTCGCAGCGAATATTGCTACCATCTTTTTTATCAAAAGCAAAACACAACTGACTTCTCCTTTTCAAAGTTCCATTATTAGAGTAATGTGGTATGGATGGATATGTTTTCATTTTTATATTTTTTTCGCTTCTAATACCTTTAGAAGTATGTGGGTTTGAAAATGATAAATCTTTTAAACATTACAATACTTATTTTTAACATCTTTTCCTATTTGTATTGTATGTTCATCTTCAAATATTACAGATGATTGTAAAAATATATTTACATCAGCAAGTAAATTTCTCAAATCACCCGTAGGTGTGCAAGTATTTCGCTTTCGATTCTTTTTATTAAATTTTCTTTCATTTTGTTCGATAATTTTTATTTAAATGATGTGAATAAAGACCCCAATGTCCACCTGAAGTTTCTTTTCTGAACTGTTCCAGATCACACTTGTTTATTAGAGTAATGGCATCTTCAAACGCATCCTCATATTCTAAGAATGTTCCAGACCATTTACAATTTCCATTAAAGTCTGACCATCCTAAATCAGTACCAGAGTCAAGCTTAGATATACCCCAAAGAAAACCAGAAGCATTAGTATAAACCCAAATAATTATGTTTTTGGTTTTCATAATTACTTTATGTTGTTTTGTTAATTCCAATAACCTATCCATAATCAAATATTTTTTGCAAAGGTATAAAAAAAGTATTCTAAATCAAATTTTATTTTTAATAAGGTACATAATTAACATCTAAGGCTTCAAATTCTAACCACTTATAATATTCTTTTTCAGATACTTGTTCCATAATCCTTAACCCAACAAATCCAGATACTTTATCATGTTTGTATATTTTATTTATCAAATCAACGGGTGATAATGGACCATCGAGTTTTATGATATTTTGTGAAGAGAATTTTGAATGTTCATGTCTCACAAACCAGTATGTTGCATCTTCATCGTAATTTTCTTTCAAGTAAGAATTATTCATATAAGATATGTGCATACTTTTAATTGAATCTTTTAATTGTATGTGCATACTTTTAATTGAATCTTTTAATTGTATGTGCATACTTTTAATTGAATCTTTTAATTGTTCTGAATACTTAACTGATTCAGTTAACTGCTTATCTTTCTCAGCTAATTGTTCTTTTATATCTTCAGTTAAAATATCTTTAATTTGTCTTAGTCCGCCGTTTAAAATAAATAATACCATTATAATCCCTAACGCTATTAATAATATGTTTCCTGTTTTTAAATTTTTCATTCGTTTAAATATTTATAATATTCTTTTTCTGATACTTGATGGAAAAATTCTATAACTAAAAGATTTTCGTGGCGATCTAATTTATATTTTTCGCAAATTTTATTTTTTATTTGAAGAAAAGATAATTCACCATCAATCTTATAAATTTGGTTATTATACCATTTTGTTTGTCTGCCTTTTTTACCATCCTTCAGTTCCCATGTTCTATAAGAATAATTAACAAACCAGTAAGTTGAATTGGTGTCGTGATGCGCTTTCAAGTAAGAATCATTCATATAAGATATATGTAAAGATTTTATTGAATCTTTTAATTTAACATTTTCCTTTTTAATATGAATTAAGGAATCAATTAACTCCCCTCTGTGTTTTCTACTTTTTTGAGCATATAAATTATTTATAGAATCATGCCGTTGCGTTTCTTTCTTAAATTCTGCGAATTCTTTTTCTAAATCATATGATGTTATTTCTTTAACTGTTTCTTTAATTGTTTCTAAACCCCCAAGATATAAGTACAATGGAATCAATAACAATACAGCAATTACTAGTATATTTCCTATTTTTAAATTTTTCATTTGTAATTGGATTTAGTTGTTTGATCATAGAACGTTATTATAATCGTATTTGGTTTAATATAATCGTCATATTTCTTTTCTAAATCTGTAACAACATCTTTAATTATAAAATCACCTTCAATAAAAACAACTTCGTTAGAATACACTCTTATATTATTTATGTTCTTTGCATTATATGAAATAAACCAATATGTCGAATCTGAAAATGTTTGAAACTCTGGTTTTTTTAAAGAAATAGCATCGTTGTAGCCTTGGAAATATGCGAACGAATCTTTCTTATGTATTATTGAATCGAAAGAACGCTTGTAAGTCGGCATCAAAATAATTTCACCATTTTCATCTTTAGATATTCTTGAAACACCAAGAGGTATTTCTTCATACATTTCTAGTTTTCTTACTAATTCATAAGATTTGATCATATAAATACTGAGTAATGAATCACTTTCATGTAAATCAACACTAACTTTTTCAGTTTGATACTCTTTAATAGTTTCTTTAGCTTTATCAAACCAGCCTGTAAAGTAAAAAACTATTGCTGATAATAGAATGATTATAATAACCAAATTTCCAGTCCTGATGGGTGTTTTGTTTTTCATTTTATATTACTTTAATTTTTTTATAAATTTGTCTTTGTTCTCCGTCATTCTTTACATAAGCATTAAATAGAGATTTAACGGTATTTTTATCACCAATTTCATGGAAATAAGATGAATATAAAAAATCATCTTTTTTAATATAACCCACCATTCTATCATAGCTATATTCAACTGTTCCTCGTTTTGCCATTTATTATTTTTATTTTTTTGTAAACTTAATAGTAGCTATGTTCATCTGTAATAGATTAATAATATCAATATTAAATTTAATAGAATTTTCTTTAACCAACTCTTCGGTTGTATCACATTTAATTAACTGATTAAAGAATTTACAATAGAAGTTTCCTTTTTTATCTATATTTTGCCAACAATTTTTATCTTTGTTTGAATTTGAGACCAAATACATGTTGAAAATGAAACTACCACCTGGTTTCAACCATTTATAAATTTCACTATAATACGATTTTCTTTGTTCTGTGCCAAGGTATTGGAAAACATTAGATGCTACAACCATATCTAATCCTTTCGGTACATCACTTGGTATAGACTTCCCATCACACCCAAATAATCTATCATGCCAAAAATAATAACCCACATCAATTGCATAATAATTTTCATCATTGAAATTTTCGTTTATGTACGATGCTACATTACCATACCCTGCACCTATTTCAAGAACAGCCGCATCGTTATTTTTAGTAAATAGTTCATCAATTTCTGCTAATATTCCAAATATTTTAGCTGAAGTATTAGACACATTTTTTAAATCTTCCATGTAACTAATATCAACATTACTATCTGACATCGAATATAATGGGAAATATTCTACGGCTTTCTTCCAAAACTTCTTTGAATCTATTAAATCGGGATTTAGTCGTTCTATAAAATTTTCAGCGTAAACAACCGTGCTTGTGTCGTTTTTTTCTACAATTTCAACATCATCTAACTTATCAAATGCCATAAATTTGCTTGTAGGGACTTTCATTTTATTATAATCAAAAAAATAATCAGATTTTCCTTTGAAATGATTATATATTATGAAATTATTTTCTATGACATCATTAGAAAATTTATCAGGAAGGTTTACTTTATCTAAACTCATTGAATCGTATTTTTTCAGTTTTATAACAAAAATTCAAAAAAGTTTATTCTTTTATTTTTTTTAATTTTTTATTTAACACACTTCTGTTAACTTCATTTTCACTTATTATCCACGTTTTATCTGTATGTGATACAAAACCAAACAGGAAATTAACGTTTTCTGGCTTTATAGTAATTTTTCCATGTCTATTAAACATAGGACTATCAGCTAAAAATTCACCAAACGATAATGTGTAAGATATCACTTTACCTCTTTTAATTTGTATATCTTCAACAACTCCTTTACTCCATTTGTTGTCTCTTTTGAAAAGAGCGAAGTATGGACATGCATAATATTTATATTTTATTTTTTTCATAAAACCTACCTGACCTTGATAAGTATAAAAAGGTGTGTCAAAAAAAACTACTTCACCCTTTCTGAATTCAAAAGAATGTTTTCCTTCACCATAATCACCGAAAATTACATACTCGACATCACTAAGATTTCTTTTTTGTAACCTATTAACAAGACTTTTTAAATTCAGGCTATCATCAAATATCTCCGAGAATAAATTACTTGAAATTCCTTTAACCGTCTCATAACCAAGTGATTCAAATGCTTCTTTGGTTAAAATCATGTTTTTAACTTTGCCAGAAATTTTATAAATATAAACACTCATATTAAAATGTTGAATATTTTTTGTAAGAAATAATTTGATTATTATTGTTTAATGTTGATATATCGAATAACTTAAAATCATCTTCAAGAGAAGTAAATACTCTGGTACAAATACCAATCTTTTTACCTTCGAGTATTTTCCATGGTAAACGATCTTTCTTCGGATAATATAACTGAAGTTCGCTTTTGTCACTATTTTTTACAAGTACCATTGTATCTTTACGAGTTTTATAAATGCTAAACAATTTTTCATCATTTATCATTTCTTCAATCTGACCTAATTTTATATATCCTGTATTTTCAACTATCATATTTGCAAAAGTACAATTTATTTTCAAGAATTACAAATTAATATATAATAAAAACAAACAAACAAACAAATAGATGAAAATATTAAAGAAAAGATAATTATGAATTTAATAGTAGTAGATATTCAACCTTCTTATAAAAACCATATTAGTTTTTCTGTTACAGAACTTCTTAACAACATAAAAGAAGAAGATTATGATAACATACTTTGGTTATTTAACGGACCAGATATGGGCTTTGAAGATAGCGATGAAATAAATTGGTGGTTGTCAAATAAAATCGAAGATGAAGAAGATGAATATTTTTTTGATTTTTTTTCTGATATAGTAAATTATTATGAAAAGGGGTATGGCTTTTTTCGTGATCTAATGGGCAATGTAGATGATGACAAAATTATTGAAATTGGTAAATATATGATTAAGAAAAACTTAAATGACATGAGAGAGTTGAATGAAGAAGATATTAAATATTTAATCAACAAAGGAATAGAAGAAGAATATTTAAATGGTGATAATCATTTTTTCGCAATTCCAGATGTTAAAGACGAATTAGATTATTTGCGAGGTAAAGAAATAATTATGATAGGTGGTGGTGAATATGAATGTTTGCTTGAAATTGAGTTATTGATGAAAATGCTTGAGATTCCATATAAAATTGACAATTCGTATGTTTATTAAAAAAAAATTATAAAGAATGAAATATTTAAAACTTTTTGAAAATTATAATAATTGTGATTACTTTAATATGGAATCTATTTATGCTTATGTTGAATTCGATAAACCGTTATATAGTATTGTTCAAAAACGAAAAACAGCCATACTACATTACATGAGTCCTAAAGAATATTTAGAAACAATTGCACGAAACTTTCACTTATCTTATGAAGAGACCGTAGATTCAGCAGCAGTTAATCCCGTTAAATTTAAAAAGTATGCCGAGAAAATGAAAAACGGTGATAAGTTTCCAGTATCATATTTTAATAGAGATAATAGTCTTCAAGAAGGTAGGCACAGAGCATTGGCGGCTATGGAACTTGGTTGCGAGGAAATGCCAGTAATAGAATTTATAAAACTTTCTACGGAAAGATTTGAAGAATACGTTGAAAGATATAAAGATTTATCCTATGAAGAAATTAACAAGATTTATTATAACCTTGGGTTTAAAGGTATTACGATGTTAGGATATGGTGACCTTCAAAACTATATAAAATATCACTAATTGAAATTTCATATATTAATAAACATCTCTCGATTTTTCTTTTATATGTTAAAAAATCATAGTGACTTTTAATGCACCAAAAAAAATCTCGTTTTCAGTTTTTACCAAAATCATTAGAATATTTAACCCAAAGCAAAACAATAAAATTTAAAGACAAGAATCTGAAAACTGATTATTTGATTAATATCATCAATGAGTTAATTATAAAATCTCGTTTTTTTACTTGTGATATGGAATTTAATTTATGGTCTATAATACTTAAACAAAAGTATGGTAAACATTATAATTATTATATAGATTGGTTAGTTGAACAGAAAACAATAAAAATGATTTCTAATTATTATTCAGGTAAAAAAGCCAGAACTTATAAATTAACAATCCCCGAATTTGATAAAAAATATAGTATAATCAGATGCAGGATCTATGATAAAATCCTAATCAATAAAACTAAACGTGAATTTTTAAATAGAACTATAACACAACGGGCTAATAGCCCCATACCAGAAGATATTAGAGAACTTTTAGCAAACGATCTCAATTCAATTAAGATAGACTATAAAAAAGCAATGATGTATCTTGAAAATGAATATAATGCTAAAAACATAGATCAGCGAAAATATTTCAAAAATACGTATTCTATTGAAAGCATAAATGACCATCACATATTTTTTAAGTTTGATCAATATGGTCGAATGCATACCAATTTTACTAATCTTAAAAAAGAAATTAAAGTTCAATTTTTAACAATAGATGGTGATAGATTATCTGAGGTAGATATTATAAATTCTCAACCATTGTTTTTTGCGAAGATGCTTGAAGATGAAATTGGTGAGAAAAATCTAAATAGAGAGGTTAAAAGATTTATTGCTTTAACAAAAAATGGTTTGATTTATGATGATTTTGTCAACAAGTCTCCATCACTTGAAACAAGGAAAGAAGCCAAAATATTATTTTATAAAGTTCTTTTTGGTTATAACAATGATTCAGAAACAGATAAAATATTTAAAAGTTTCTATCCAACTGTTTATGAATATATTAAAGAATATAAAAGTATAGGAAAATCATACAAACAATTTAGCCACATTTTACAAAGAATGGAAAGTAAATTTATATTTAATACACTTGTTAGAAAATTAAAAAACATATACCCCCATATAAAGTTATTTACAATTCACGATTCAATATGTTTTCCTGAAAAATATAAAACTGAAGTTAATCTGGTGTTTAATAATTGTTTTAAGGAATATTTTTCTATATCTTGGTAATGATTATCCCAATAATCTATCGCTTGTTCAGGAGCAAAAATATTTCATCACCTTTCTAAATAATTTAAATCAACATCAATGTTTTAAGTTCTTCACATCCAATTATTATAAAGAATTAATTCATATTTGAAAACATTTTCTTCATTAAAATCTTCATCATAATGAACAATATCTGGGTTATTCTTTTTTAATTCTAATATAAAACGGATTCGATTTTCTTTTGTTCTAAAAGATATATCGTATAATTCAGAATTTATATCATATTCCCATTCTAAATCGGCTGTATTAATATCATCAGGGGTGTGTTTTGAGTATTTGTTTAATGTTCCAACGGGTAAAGCTTTTAAATTTAGTTTTTCAAAAAGGTTTACAAGAAAAGCTGTTGTAAAAAAATACTCTTCATAATCTTCATATAATTTTAAATGTTTCATTTTCAGTTTTTTATTTTTTATAAAGGTGCAAAATCATGATAATATATATATTATTATTACTTACCTTAAAATATATATATTAATTCAGTAAATTCATTTTTTAGAATGTTGTTTATTTCATTATTATTTTACTTACCTTAATATATATATATATTAATTCAGTAAATTCATTTTTTAGAATGTTGTTTATTTCATTATTAGGTTATGATATTCCAACGGGTAAAGCTTTTAAATTTAGTTTTTCAAAAAGGTTTACAAGAAAAGCTGTTGTAAAAAAATACTCTTCATAATCTTCATATAATTTTAAATGTTTCATTTTAAGTTTTTTATTTATATTTAAAAGTGAATTTTCTTGATTTTTATTTAAAATTTGTTGTTTTTATAAGCAAATTTAATTTATTGATTTTCTTCGTTGAATCAAAACCGCAATCCACATTATCCCAACCTCGACTATTTAATCTATCAGTAATCATCGCAGCATCAGGAACGTCACCACCTTTATTAGTTGAACCTATAACTGTTTGGTTATAAGGTGGAAATTTTCCCCATCTTTCATCTTCACTCATAATAATTAATTTCTAAAAATGTTTTTTAATATATAAAATTAGTAACAATGTAATTCACATTATTTAATCACGTAAAAAACGATTTTACAAGATTAATATATAATAAAAAATAAATTAAAAAACGATGCCTATTAAGACAAAATCACTAGGAAAATACAAAGCACCTTCAATATATATTGAAGAAGTTGATAATTCGATAAGAGAATTACCAATCCAAGAGGTACTCATAAATTTAATTCCAGGTTTTTCAAAAAAAGGACCGATAAACAATCCTACTTATATTGAAGACCCTGTAACATTCAGAGAAATTTTTGGTGATATTGACAGAAATCTCGAAAATAAAGGTTCTTACTTTCACCGTACAGCTTTAAAAATGTTAGAATCTGGACCGATTCACGCTTTAAATTTATTAGCAACTAGCCCTACGAGAGACACACTTCAATGGAAATCAATATCCTTACAATCAAAAGAGGACAACGCAACAACAAAAACTGCACCATATGAAAACTTTTTCAATAGACAAGATTTTTGGGAAAGAGATGATGAAAGTTTTCTTGATTTAGTTAATAACCCTACTACTGATGATGATAGGCTATTACATTTAACAAATATGGGAGATAAAACCGTAACAACATTTATATATAAATCTTCAATCCCAGGATTTGACATCACTGCCGAAGATTGGTATGGTGGTGTTGTTAATGTCCCAAAATGGTTTAATAAGAATGATTGGGTATCTGATTACTTGGTAACAGTAGTAATTCTATCAGGTGATTGGACAAATTATAATGAACTTTCAGTTGATCCAACATGGGGAAAATACTTCTCTTCAACAGGTTTAGATAAAACAAAAGTTCAAAGCTTCGTGAACGAAAAAAACGTTTCAGTTCTTGGAAGTGTTGATGTATCATTAATACCTTACTTCAAAGATACCGAAGGAAAAGATATGTACATCAAAACAGTACTTAATAACAACACAGATACAACAGGGATATTCTCCTCATATTATGAAGATGGTGTTATGAATGCTGATTATCCAATTGGTAAAATAGATTTAATTGGAGATGGATTAGTAGATAATACTAAAGAATCAATCGATTTCTTATCTTACAATACATCTATTATGGAAATTAAAACTTATGATGAAAAACAATTAGACTCTGCTAATAATTCATTTGGTAACTATTCAACAATATTAGATACTGTTGAATTTGGTAGTGTTGAAAATAGAAATGCGGCATGGACGAATTATTTTACAAGTGATATTACAGCAACTACACCTATAGAGGCAGATACAATAATTATGGAAATTGATAGTATAACAACACCAGACACTATTAATGTATCGGGTTCAACAATAGTAACACTTGCAAACCAAACACCGATTTGGTTTACAAATAGTTTTGAAGGTTTTAATGAGACAATTCTTAAAGAAACATTCTATTATGTTCAGAATGCAACCACAGACAGTTTCACAATTTCAAAAGATGAAACAGGTTTAGAACCAGTTCAATTAGATAGTGGTGCAACTATAAGCGAAATTAGTGTTGTTCAAATGAAATCTTCATATGCGGGACCTGGATATTTCGTAGTCAACGGAGTAAAAACTGAATTGACAGATTCATCTTTTACGGTATATCACGAACCAATGACAGGAATTGTTTATCCATATAACGAATATAGTAGATATGATGTTTTCTATCTTTCAAAAGGTGATGATGAAGTACACGTTTTAAAAGGTACAACAAATGCAGACACAACAGCAATAAAACCAGATTTTCCAACATCAACAGGATTGTTAGGTGATAATTTAATTTTAGGTTACTCTTTACTTTCATATAATGGTGCTTATTCTGGTGTAACAACAACCGTTTACACACCAGTTACAGTTGATAGCACCGGTTATATACCAATAACTGGAATAACTTACACATCTGGTGCGACAGGCTTAGATAATTATCTTGGCTTATCATTTGATTATACTGGAGGTGCTAATGATGCAAGCGATTATACAAAACTCCTTTATAGAAGTGTTTATAATGACGTTGAAAGTGGATTAGATGATGCAAAAGGTGTTATTATAAAAAATACAGGCGAAAAATTATCTATACCAACAGTTCAAAGCGGTGATTATTCTTCAGCTTCTGATGCGTGGATGAAAATCTATGTTGGAACTGAAAATCCATATGATTACATAGAATCTGGTGGTACATTATTATATTATGTAGATGATGAATTTGTTATAGGTGATAATGCTACAACTGGTGTAATAACAACTACTGCACCGTTAACATGGGCTCAGGGAACAGGTATTGCAGCACAATATTCAAACTTCTATTTAGATTATCAAAATGGTATTATTAATGCAATGGATGTTTTTTATGTAAACAATAACACAGATTTAACACCAGTTTATTTAGATATGTTTATCGATGCAAATTCTAATTTAATTTGCGAATTCCTTGATATTGATAAAATTTCTACAAAACCAATTAGCGGTTGGTCGAATAACTATAACTCACAAATGTTAGTACATAGTAATACATCTAACTGGAAACAAACAGTTGAAATTGAATATGTTGATGCAACAGATTTAGCAGCAAACAACGTTTGGTCTATTAAAGTAGACAAAACAAGATACTCAGAAGTTATAAAAGGAAACTTTCTTGAAGCTTATTACAACGAAGCAGATTATGAAGCAGGTGGTGATAAGTACGGACAAACTCCTAAAAAACTTACGAGAATAGTTCAAACAACGATTGACGCAAGTGATTCAAGTTTAAAAATTCTAAGCACAGACGCTCCTATTAAAATTATAAACAGAGGAACAGTATCAGTACCAGAATATCAAACAACTACATATTACTCAGTTGATCAATATGTTGATTATTATCAAGGTGTAAAATTAGACCCATTCGTATTAAGCACACAATCAGTGCCTGATGGAACAGAATCTAGACAAAGTAGTATACTAGATGTTTTAAGTACAACTACAAACTTAGGTAAAGCATTAGCAGATAAAAATAAGATTAGTTGGAGATACTTAGTTGACGCATTCGGTTTAGGACTTCAATCTGATTCAAAAAGTCAATATGCTGATCTTTGTGGTCTCAAATTAAATGCGTTAGGTTTCTTAAGTATGCCAAGTGTAAAACAACTTAAAAAATCTTCTGACCCATCATTTACAGATGATAATAACGCATTAAGTACACAATATCTAATGCAAGGAGCAGATGAAACTAAAAACCCATCATTCTATTATACATTTGCAGATGGGCAAGGAGCATCCTGTGTAGGTTACTTCTTCCCTTACGTAAGAGTAGATGACGAAGGTGTACCGAAAAACGTACCACCAGCAGCTTGGGCGGCAACAGCTTACATGAACAAGTTTACAACATCTA
>Ga0164315_10001800_pt1 | contig 16262 bp, 17 predicted proteins | sample GuaBasSedimGuay6_FD_113737 | JGI IMG/M metagenome (GOLD analysis project Ga0164315, IMG submission 113737) | Subseafloor sediment microbial communities from Guaymas Basin, Gulf of California, Mexico - Guay6, Core 4569-2, 0-3 cm | ecosystem: Environmental > Aquatic > Marine > Hydrothermal vents...
AGCATGCAATGACCGACCCCGGGCTCATGCACCTCGATTCCCAGGAAGTCTGAATCCGGATCTTCTGTTGCTGCGAGAACCAGGCTTTCGCCGTTGCCGAACCCGATCTCCAGTATTTTCCCGGCCGTCCGACCGAAAATTGAATCAAGATCGAGTGTTTCCTCTGCGTACTCCAGGCCAAACAGCGGCCACAATTCCGTACGGGCACGATTCTGTGCTGGCGTCATGCGGCCAGTGCGGCGCACGAAACTGCGGATGCTGCGCCTGGTTGGTTGAGATTCAGTCATACGGCTAGCCCGGGAGGCGTTAACTGGAACGCTTCTACAATCGCCAAAAGATACCCAACCACCTGAATATTAGCTACTTTAGCGATTGAGAGCCGTAACTCGTGAATTATTCGGGCTGGATCTGCCTGGCAGAAATTATTTACTTAAGGCCGGCCAGCAAAAATCGCCACTGCACCCGCGCCAATAAGTGCCCAGCCCAAAACTGTGGCTGATCCCAGGGTTAGTAGCAGTGTGCCGGTCAGCACTGCGGTTGCACCCGTTGCCAGCAAATATCTTTGTTTTTGCTGGTCACGTAATTGTTCGCGGATCTGCTTGAGTTCCGGTGAGCGAACGTTTAATTGCAAGTCGCCCTGGGTAATTTGTTCTGACAGGTATTTGATAACGCCGGGCAGTTCTCGCATGGCATCCCGTAGTTGTGGCAGGTCCTCGCGCAGGCTATTCATGAAGGCCCGCCCCCCCACTTGCTCATCCATCCACTGGCGCAGAATAGGGTGAGCGGTTTTCCAGAGATCCAGTTCGGGATACAGTTGTCGGCCAAGCCCCTCAATATTGAACAACGTTTTCTGCAGGAGCATTAGCTGAGGCTGGATTTCCATATTAAAGCGACGCGCAGTCGCGAACAGACCAATCATTACCTGCGCGAACGATATCTGCGACAACGGTTTATTGAAAATAGGCTCGCAAACGGAACGCACCGCAGATTCCAACTCATCGATACGCGTTTCCGGTGGTACCCAGCCGGAGTCAAGGTGCAGTTTCGCGATCTTGTGGTAGTCACGATCGAAAAAGGCCAGGAAATTACCAGCGAGATATTTTTGATCGCTCGGGCTTAATGTTCCGACAATGCCAAAATCGACGGCGACATATTTTGGGTTCTGCGGATCTTCAATCTGTACAAAAATATTTCCCGGATGCATGTCCGCATGAAAAAAATTGTGACGGAAAACCTGCGTGAAAAATATCTCAACGCCATTTTCCGCGAGTTTCTGAATATTTGTGCCGGAATCGAGCAGTGTTTTCATGTCACTTATCGGCGTACCGTAAATTCTTTCCTGGACGAGCACCTCCGGGCGACAGAAATCCCAGTAAACTTCCGGAACATATAAAAGATCGGAGCCTGCAAAATTGCGCTTCAGTTGTGCGGTATTCGCACCTTCACGCGTCAGGTCGAGTTCGTCGAATATTGTCTTTTCGTATTCGGCAACGAGCTCGAGTGGCCGCAGTCGCTTGCCATGCTCCCAGTATTTGTCCGCGAGACCGGCAAGTGCATACATAACATCCAGGTCGCGTTCAATAAGTTCGCGAACACCCGGTCGTAGTAGTTTGACTATAACTTCCGTGCCGTCTGGCAATGCGGCGGTGTGTACCTGGGCAATGGACGCCGCGGCAAACGGCTCCCGGTCGAAACGCGAGAAGACTTCGTCAACCGACTTGCCATAAATATTTTCGAGTATTGTGACTGCCTGATCGGCAGGGAACGCAGGTACGCGATCCTGCAGCATGGCAAGCTCGTCCGCCACATCGGTTGACAAAAGGTCGCGTCTTGTCGAAACCGCCTGGCCGAACTTGACGAAAATCGGGCCGAGCTCCTGTAATGCCAATCTGATGCGTTTGCCGAGCGGATCGGATACATCTTTCGCACGCGGAAACAGGTAAAAAAGAAATCGCAGAGGCCGCAGGAAATGCGTCGCAGTTATGACTTCATCGAGTCCGTGTCGAACCAGCACTCGCTGGATGCTCAACATACGAAGTAGTGTTTTCCTGCTCCACATGGCTTAAGGAGCGTCCTGCTGGTCGAGATTCGCTTCGGCTTGCTTCAACCGCGCTTCAAATCTGGCGACATCATCGCGTAGCGTATCTACCTGGTCGCGGAAATTTTCTGCTTCGTAGCGACTGGGTACGGCCCGGCTTTCTTCCTGCAGGTATTCACCCATGTTTTGCCGCAGCGTGGAGCCTGCTTCACGTCCCCATTGACTGACGCTACGCACAAATTCGCCTATGCCGTGGGCGGCTGCATCGCCGACCAATCCGGATAACTCTTCCTCGAGGTCCGGTTTCGCGTAGCGCATGAGTGATTGAAATTTCTGTGCCAGCAAGACGTCGCCAGTCAATTCCACGGCGTCGCCGCGAACGACCGTATCGCCAGCAGGGCTGGCCAGCCGCGCGAGCGCCAGCAGGGAACCACTGATGATGACGTCCGGTTCGTCGCCATATTCGCCGGATAGAAATACCTGGTCGGGGCCAACGACGAAATACATTGCCAATGCAGAGTTCTTGACCTGAACTGCAAACACCCGGTCCTGCAGTTCTGCACAAAGCTCCCGGGCCGGTGTTTTTAACCTGATTTGCCTGTTAAGCATCGCTGCTGCCGGACGAAGCAATGTTTCGAGTGCATCCGCCACCCGTTAGATCCTGTAACCAATATGCAGTGCGACGATGCCGCCGGCCAGGTTGTGATATCGGCATCGCTCGAAGCCGGCATCAGCCATCATGTCACGCAGTGCGTCCTGGTCCGGATGCATGCGTATCGACTCTGCCAGGTACTGGTAACTTGATTCATCGTTGGCGACCAGTTTGCCCAGCATTGGCAATACTTTGAAAGAATAGAGGTCGTACACAGGCTTGAGCGCTGCGGATGGTTTGGAAAATTCGAGAATCATCGCTTTTCCGCCGGGCTTAAGAACCCGCAGCATCGAGGCGAGGGCAGCTGCCTTGTCGGTGACGTTCCGCAAGCCGAACGCTATGGTGATGCAATTGAAACTGGCGTCGGCGAATGGCAGATTTTCCGCGTCGACCTGGGCGATCGAAAGGTTTCCGGCCACACCGGCGTCAACCAGACGTCGGCGGCCCTCTTGCAGCATGCTCGCATTGATGTCGGCGAGTACGACGTGGCCACTTGAGCCAACCTGGCCTGCAAAAACTTTGGCCAGATCGCCGGTTCCGCCAGCGAGATCAAGCACACTCTGACCGCGGCGGATGGCGGCCTGCGAGATAGTGAAGCGTTTCCAGAGCCGGTGCAGTCCACCGGACATCAGGTCGTTCATCACGTCATAGCGGCTGGCGACGGAATCGAACACGTCTTTGACGCGCTGCGCCTTTTCCTGGCGCGGCACAGTCTCATAGCCAAAATGTGTCGTGTCTTTACTCATGAATCAATCGGGCGGGTCAGTCGTCCGCAACGGGTTGACGAGCATACCCTGCTGCCTGCAGGCGGTCGAGATAAGCCTGCCAGCGAGGCTCCCGGTCTTTGCCGAGTCCGTAAAGATTCTCCCAGGTGTACAGTCCGCTGTCATGGCCGTCGTCAAAAATCAGGCGTACCGCGTAATGCCCAACCGGTTCAATTTTGGTTATCAACACGCTTTCTTTGCCTTTTTGCAGGACCTCCTGCCCTGGACCGTGTCCCTGAACATCGGCGGATGGCGAGTGAACGCGCAGATATTCGAACGGCAATTCGAAATTGCTGCCGTCGTCAAAGCTAATCGTAATTTGCCGGGACTTTTTTTGTAGTTTTATTTCATTCGGTACGTAATCCACGCCGTGCTCCTGTACGTGTTTTAAACTCAGAGGATATATCTGCTCAGGTCCTCGTCCCTGGCAAGTTCAGCCAGATGCTCGTCGACATATTCGGCGTCGACTTCAAAGCTACTGCCGCTCTTATCCGAGGCATCGAACGACACAGTCTCAAGCAAGCGTTCCATGACCGTGTGCAAGCGTCGTGCGCCAATATTCTCTGTGTTCTCATTCACCTGAAAGGCGACTTCTGCCAGTCGACGCACGCCACTCTCGGTAAATGTGAGCTTAACTTCCTCAGTGCCGATAAGTGCAGTGTATTGTGACGTAAGCGATGCATCCGGTTCGGTAAGGATGCGCACAAAGTCTTCGGTTGTCAGTGATTTCAACTCAACCCTGATCGGGAAGCGCCCCTGCAATTCAGGGATCAGGTCGGACGGTTTGCAGACATGGAAAGCACCCGAGGCGATAAAGAGGATGTGATCGGTCTTCACCATGCCGTACTTGGTATTGATGGTTGAGCCTTCTACCAGCGGCAGCAAATCTCTTTGCACGCCCTCTCGTGATACGTCCGCACCGGTCGCGCCCGATTGTCGCGCGACCTTGTCCAGTTCGTCGAGGAAAACGATGCCGTGCTGTTCGACGGCTTCCAATGCGCGGGATTTCATTTCCTCTTCATCCAGCATCTTCGCGGCTTCTTCATCCGTCAGTAGTCTGAAAGCGTCTTTCACTTTTAATTTTTTTGTCTTCTGTCGATTGCCGGACATATTCTGAAACATGCCCTGTAACTGGTTGGTCATCTCTTCCATGCCAGGGGGCGCCATGATTTCCACGCCCATTGGAATAGCCTGCACTTCAACTTCTATTTCCTTGTCGTCCAGTTTGCCTTCGCGCAACATTTTGCGGAATTTCTGCCGCGTGTCGCTGTCTTTGCTGGCGGGTTCGCTTTCTGCTGTGAAGCCAACACCGCGTGGTGGCGGGGGCAATAGTGCGTCAAGGATTCTCTCTTCAGCGGCATCTTCAGCCCGATGACCGACTTTCGCCATCTCTTTTTCGCGCGTCATTTTGACCGCGATGTCCATCAGATCGCGGATGATGCTATCGACCTCGCGACCGACGTAACCGACTTCAGTGAACTTGGTCGCCTCAACTTTGATAAACGGCGCATTGGCCAGCTTGGCGAGGCGCCGTGATATTTCGGTCTTGCCGACGCCGGTTGGACCGATCATCAGGATATTCTTGGGTGTTATCTCGCTTCGGAGCGGTTCATCAACCTGTACGCGACGCCAGCGATTTCGCAGTGCGATGGCGACTGCTCGCTTGGCTTCATCCTGGCCGATGATGTGCTTCTCCAGTTCCTGGACGATTTCTCTGGGTGTCATTTGTGACATTGTCTAAATCCGTGTGGTCTGTTGCTGATTATTACTTGTCCGCAATCGGCAATTGCTCGATCACGATATTGTGATTCGTGAAAACGCAGATGTCGCCGGCAATACCTAGTGCTTTTTCGACGATTTCGTGAGCTTCCAGGTCGGTATTTTGCAGGAGTGCCTGTGCTGCCGCCTGGGCAAACGGCCCGCCTGAGCCGATTGCCATCAGGTCATGCTCCGGCTCGATCACGTCACCATTGCCGGAAATCGTGAATGAGCTCTCCTCGTCTGCTACGCACAACAACGCTTCGAGTCGGCGCAGGCGACGATCTGTCCGCCACTCCTTGGCGAGCTCGATTGCAGCCCGGGTCAGGTTGCCGTACTGCTCCAGCTTGCTTTCAAACAGCTCGAACAAGGTAAATGCATCCGCCGTACCGCCGGCAAAACCGCCGATAACGCGACCATTGGCGAGTCTGCGCACCTTTTTGGCATTGCCCTTCATCACGGTATTACCCATGCTGACCTGGCCATCGCCGCCGATGGCGACTTTGCCATTGCGCCGTACCGAGACAATTGTTGTCCCTCGAAATTGTTCCATTTGATTGGTCCTTGGTGTTTTCTTTTGGTGATTTTCTTGTAGGAGCCCGCCCAGCGGGCGATTGGGGCCTGATGCGTGTGGCATAGCTTGATCGCCCGCTGCCACGATCGAAACACGGCTCCAGCTTTCGGATTAGCGCTTCTTTCCGTACGGGCTCCTACGATACCCTTCTACAGTTTTTGTTTTCCGAAAAAAACCATATGTTTCGCCCATATTATGTGCGTCACGATTTATCCTTCAGACGTGCCCTTGGGTGGGTTTTGTCGTATATCTGGGCCAGATGCTGGAAGTCAAGGTGTGTATATACCTGAGTTGTACTGATATTGCTGTGCCCCAACAGTTCCTGGACTGCTCGCAGGTCGTGGCTCGACTCCAGGAGATGCGAGGCAAATGAGTGCCGGAACAGGTGGGGATAGACCTTGGTGTTAATACCCTGGCGTTTAGCCCAGTGATCAACCCGCGCCTGCACTGAGCGCTGGCTCAATCGGCTGCCGCGATTGCTGACGAATAGTGCTCTTTCCTCTGTTGCCGCCATGAGTGCCCGCTCGGTGTGCCACGTGCGCAGGGCCCGGATGGCATGCCTGCCAACCGGTACAATCCGGTCCTTGTTGCCTTTGCCGGTAACGCGCACGGTGCAGTCCGCCATGTCCACGTCCCCCAGGTTGAGATCCGTTAATTCGGCAAGTCGCAGGCCGGATGAGTACAGCAACTCAAGTATGGCGCGGTCACGTGCGACCAGCGGTCCCTCGCCCGGAATATCGAGTAGTTTCGCCATGCGGTCGGCATCGAGGTTTTCCGGCAGGCGTTTACCTGCTTTGGGTGCGCGGACTGTTTGTACCGGGTTCTTTTTTACGTGTTTCTCCCGCACCAGGAAGCGAAAGAACATGCGAATAGCAGAAAGCCGTCTCTGAATGCTGCGTGGGGCGAGCCCGCGTCGAAACCACTGGGCAGAAACAGAGCGCAGATGATCATCATCAACCTGGCCCCATGTGCGCAGGTCGTTCTTAGCGCAATATTCGCTTAATGCCTGTAAGTCGCGGCGATAATGTTTGCACGTAAGCGCAGACAAACGGCGCTCGAATTCGAGGTGCCGTATGAATTTGTCTATCCAGTCAGTTTCGCTCTCAAGCACCTTGCCATATCCGGCTAATAGCGGTTCAACGCCTCCGCGACGAGTTCGCCGAGGCGGCTCAGAAAATCGATGCTCATACCCGGGTGGAAACGGTCAGCATCAACGCTGCCTATGGCAAGAAAGCCCATGGCAGACTTCTCGCCGAGCGGTAATAGTGCGGCTGAGCCGATTTCGTCGGTCTCTTTGCCGAAGAGAAAGTCCCGCTGGGCGTCGCGGACCTGACCACAACGAGGTCCGCTGCCGTCAAGAAACGTGCTGAATGCCTTGACACCCTCATCGCTGCGTTCCACCGGCAGGAAAAAACGGCCGGCTTTAATGTCCTTGAATAACTCCGGATTGCCGAACAGCACCAGGATTGACTGATTTGCATCGAATGCTGTGCGCAATGACTCCTCGATAATCGTCAAAGTCGAACCTAAATCATCAGCCGCAATCAGGTTGAGCGCCAGGCGATGAATTTTTTCTGCCAACCCATCATTCGCGCGGGCAACCTCGAGCAGCTCTTTCAGTTGGCGCTCGAGCTTCAGGTCTTTCTGCCGCAAGACAGAGACCTGTCGCTCCACCAGCGATACCGCGCCACCGGCAACGTGGGGTAGCCGCAGCGAGCCCAAAAGGGCCCCGTGTCGCTCAAAAAAGTCGGGATGTTCGGCCAGGTAATCGTGCACGGCACTTTCAGATAATTCCTCATCGACGAATTCTGTTTTTGCTTGTGTACTCATAAATTCAGACTTCCTCTGAGTCGTCCTCTGCTTTTTTACTGGTTCGCAAGTCGCGCTGCGGCTCAGCTTAACACGACTTCACGGCGCTGCAGCGGAGTCTCAACAACGACAAATACGACAGAAAAACGGCCATTTTTACCAGGCGAAAAACCTCTGCGGCGTTTTTCAGGAGGCCAAGTGTCGATGGACATTTACGCTCTGCAGCGGTATTTTACATAAACTGATAATCACATAAAAAGAATAGTCTCCGGGGACAAAAAATGCGGCACATAATGGTCTTAAATGCCAAGGGTGGCTGTGGCAAAAGCACTCTTGCGACAAACATAGCGTCATATTTCGCAGATGAAGGTTACGGCGTAGCGCTCGCGGATTACGATCCACAGCAATCCAGCCTGGACTGGCTTGAGCGACGCCCGGATAGCCGCCCAAAGATTGCGGCAGTCGCCGGATTCAAAGATGGCCTTAAACATGCGCCGCGCCAGGTTGATTTCGTGGTAATCGACGCACCGGCACGCTCGCACGGCAAGGAACTGCTTGACCTGGTCCGCCACGCGGAGACCATTGTCGTGCCCGTTCTGCCATCGACGATCGATATGCAGGCTGCAGATCGATTCATTAAAGAACTCAAAGCCGTGGGTAAGGTCGAGCGCAAACAAGCGAAAATCGGTGTGGTCGCGAACCGTGTTCGTGAATACACACTGATATATGAAGAGCTGGATGAGTACCTTACTACGATGAAGGTCCCCTACCTGGCATCGCTGCGTGAAGCACAGAATTACGTACGCGCCTACACCCGCGGCCTCGGCATCTTCGAGTTGCCGGAATACCTGGCATGGCCCGACTGGGAGCAGTGGGAGCCGCTGACCAAGTGGCTGCGGAGCGTGCGGAGCCAGCCTTAATTAATAAGTCGTAGGAGCCCGCCGTACGATAGATGCATGTTCTCAATTCCGGAGATATTCGAACTATCGGCACGGGCGATAAAGCCGGATTTTCGTGATTCGCTGTAGTCTGGCAGGTGTTGCAAACTGACCAAGTGGCCGCGCAGTGTGCGTAGCCAGTCCTGGAAATTGTGCCGAGCGAAAGCTGTAGGAGCCCGTCCTGACGGGCGATCAGGCTATATTTTCGTGATCATCTGTAGGTCGGCAGGTGTTAGTTTCATGCGGGTGTGATGGGCTGTGTTTTGCAAACAATAAAAACCCGGGGTCAACCTTCAGTATCTGATGAAGTCTGATCCCGGGTTTTTATTGTTTGTCGCCCGCTGGGCGGGCTCCTACGGGCCTTCTCTGCAATTTTTTGGTTCCGGGTGGGTTGGTCAGATTGCCGAATCAGGGTTCAGCGATTCATTTATTGAGTCTTTTTTCGCAGCAAGCCGTCTTCGACAAGGCTGGCGCGGATTCCATCTTCCGGGTTTGTGTAATTGGGCGAGAACTCCAGCGTCTCGCGCATCTTCGTCGTATCGAGTTTTCTGGATTCAGATAGAAACGAGAGTCGTGCAGCGCTCAGCGTTTCTTTTGCCTGTGCACGTGTAATTGTCGGCGGTGGATCGAGGCCGGCCAAATCTGCCACAGTATTGGCGAACCAGGTTGGGCTCCTGAAGTCGCCATCGGCGACATTATAGATGCCGGGCGCTTTGTTGCCGGTCATCGCAGCAATGCAGCATGCTGCAAGGTCGTCGACATGAATGCGGTTGCCGGGATTGGACTCCGCTTCACGCAGGACCGCCTTGCCCGTACGTATTTTGTCGATCCCGAGACGGCCCGGGCCATAGATTGCAGGTGCCCTGAGGACGAATAATTCGCACTCTTTTTTGCTGCACCATCGCTGCAGCATTTCTTCCGCAGCAAACCGCCGTCGCGCACGGTCTGTCACCGGCGTGAGTGTATCGGTCTCGTTCACCAGTCTGCCCGCACAGTCCCCGTAAACACCGCTGGTACTGATGTATACAAAACGTTTGGGAGGTGGATCGAGCATCGACAAAAAATGCACCAGCCTCGGATCATCCAACGAGTCGGAAGCCGGCGGCACCGTATAGAGCAGTGTGTATCGATCCGGTAATCGCAGAACTGCGGTGTCGATATCATCCAGATCGAGCGTAACCACTTGCTCATCATCGAATTCAGCGACAGGTGACCGGTTTATCCCCGTGGCCAGTCCCGTCGGAAGCGCCACCAGAACGCGGCGACCTGTGTAGCCAACACCGTTGACGACAAAATGCATTTGCGAATTGCTATTCGCTGTCCGGGTCCGGTTCGAGATGCGGAATGGCTGGGATCGGCGAACGGGCAACCAGGCTCAGGCCTGATCGATAAGCGTCGGCCGCAGCATCACCTTCGCCGAGCCGGTTCAGCAGGCGGCCGTACTCCTGGTAGGCGTCCGGTGTCGGTCGAATAGCGATGACCGTTTCCAGGTAACTGCGTGCTTTGCCCCACAATTCATTGCGCAGGCAGAGTCGTGCTGCAGCAAGTAACAAATCAACGTCCTCACCGTGATCTCGTAGCCAGCTTTCTGCTTTCTTGAGCTGTCGCGCGGGATCGTCGGCCTCGACAATGCCGTACAAGCGCACCAGTGGAGGTCGCCACTCGCGCCGCAACTCCGCTGCGATCTCCTTCTCGGCCTGGGCGTGCATGCCGGTGCGTATCAGGCTGGAATAATAGGCCTCCAGCAATTCGATATCTTTTTTCTGCTTCTTCGGCAGCTTTTTCCAGACCGACTGAACCGCAGCACCGTCTGCAGCAGCCTGCAGCTGTTCCTGATAGACACGCAACGACCACTGGTGCAGCGTTGCCGCATCGATACGCCCATGCTTTGTCAGTTTTGGCAGCAATTCTGCCAGGTGCTCCCAATCGTTAAGTCGAAAGTAGAGTCGGCCCAGCAGCACCAGCGCATGCGAGTGATTCGGTGTGTTCTCCTCTATCTTGCGCAGTGTAGCGAGCGCAGGTTCGTACTGCTCCTGGTCGAGTTGCAGCTCCGCCTGCGTCAGCAGCACGGCATTTGCCGCCTCGGGGGATTGTTCGTAGGCCAGGCGCAACCAGTCATCACGCCGGTTATCCTGGCCGAGCAGGTGTGCGGCACGTGCTGCCTGCAGATAGTTCAGTAGTGGTGCATCACTGACTCCGGCCGAGCGCGTCAGCAAGCGTTCGCCTTTCGCGAAGTTGCCCTCGGCAACTTCAATGATTCCGCGTGTAAGACGTTGCCCGGCACGGCCGGCACGGTAGCGGCCGGCAGCCTCGCCCAGTTTTCGCGGGGCGCGAAACAACTTCACGATGAACCAGGCTGTAAACAAAAACAGCACAAACGAGGCAAGCAGAATCGGCACCGACATCTCGATCAGGTAACCGCGAAAGCTGATGACCACATACCCCGGATCTTCCAGCAACAGGTTTGCGGCTAGTGCACTGACCACCAGTGCGACAATGACGATGAGGCCAAATTTCATTGCTGCGGTTCTTCCTCTTGCGCTGGCTCTGGCTCTGGTTCTGGTTCGGCTTCAGCCACATCGTCAGCCTGATTAGCAGGCGGGGCGACGGCATCTGCAAGGGTGTTGAACTGTCGCAGCAAGCGCAGGGAACGCGATATGTCGGGCATGGCAACCGAAAACACGCTGCCGCGAATTTCGGTGATGGTCTGCTGCGCGCTTTGTACCGCGGTATTACTGGTGTCGTAATACTCGGTCAACCACACAGACGCATCATCAAGGCTCTGCGCAAAAATTGCCTCCTCGTTCCTGAGCACGGCAAGCCTGGCTGCCTGCAGTTGCAAGGCGAGGTTGGCACGCAGAAAAAACTGCGCTTCGGGCGCTATCAGCGGCTGCATGGTTTCGTCGGTACGGCGCACGGATACCACTCCGCCGAGCGCGTTTTTCAATGATGCGTAGGCACGATCGACCCCGGTTAAATCCGGATCAATCCCTGTGCCCTCCGCTGTCTGCACGACGACCTCCTGGCGCAGCGGCAGCGAGTCAACCACACTGGCAAGGCTTGCAAGCGTTAACGTAATACCTTCGGTATCGGGGTTGTCCATCACCTCCAGTGCACGCAGCTCGTCCGACAATGCGCGCCGGACCTCGGTCAGCCCCGGGTCCGCGAGTTGCAAAATGCGTTCGTCGGCAAGCTTCAATGCCAGGCTTGCCAGGTCCGGATTGCCGGCAAGCTGCAGCTGTGCATTCGCGATCTGCATGTAGTATTCGGCTTCGGCCAGAAGCCATGCGTCCCGGGCACCCGTCGATATTCCCTGTAGCGATGAAACGGTGGCCTCGACGTTCGATAGGCGGGCAGGCAGGACTTCCAGCTGCCGCAGCCGGTCGTTTAACTGCCGCTCAAGCGCATCGGTCTGGGCATCGCCCGACGCCTCCGTCCTGCCCAGCCCCTGCACATTTTGCTCGAGCGCGGCGAGCGCGTCCCTGGAGGCCCTGACTGACGTTGATAATGTCGTTATGGCGGCTTCGTTCTTGCTAATCGCCCCGGCAGTACTGCGGTTCCACAGGTAATCGACGGCAAACGCTCCAAGCGCAGTCAGAGACAGGAGCAGCGCGAGCCAGGTGAGTAAGCTGCTGCCTCGTTTGCGGGCGGGCACGGCGGTCGGAGCTTCTGTTTCCGCCGTTGCCGAGCTGAAACTCATATCTGCTGACTCAGGCGTCCAGTCCTGTGATTCCTCTGTTTCATCCGTGCTGCCGGCGTTCTCGACGGTGCCGTTCTCTTCAGCAGATTCTTCAGTTTTGTCAGCGTTCTTTTTCTTACTCATTTACTCTGTCCGGATTGCCGTAGTTTGATCAGTGCGCTGATTATATCTGCGGTCTGTGGTCCCGGTGCCAGAACTGTCGAAATTCCGGGAATTGACTCCTCTGCCGTTTGTATCACACGAGCACTGGGCGCCACCAGTGGCGTTTCTACCAACAGCTCGCGACAGGCCGACGGTATCAACTGCAGCAAATCGTGCAGCGTTTCCACACTCATCACGGTCACGCAATCGACCTCCCCGTCATGCCAGGATTTATCGAGTGTGGCAAGCTCGCCTGCAGATGCGCTGTGCAGATGACGTTGATATACCGGTAAATAATTGATGGTGGCGCCACGCGAACGCAGGGTCTCTGCGAGTTTCTCACGACCGTGTTCGCCGCGAACTATGGTAATTGTCTTGCCCTCGACGTCCTGCAGGTCAGGATGGGCGAGCAGTTGCTCGCTGTCGCTTCCCTGCTCAGGAACGATATCGACTTGTATGCCGTTTTCTTCAACGGCTGCTTTTGTCGCGGGTCCGATTACGGCGATCAATGCGTCCGCAGTATTTATGGCGGCCAAACCGTAGCTGACTGCGTTACGACTGACAAATACAATGATATCGGGTTGCGGCAATTCAGCGAATGCTTTCGCGACGTCGGCGGCGGCAGCGCCGTCGATATCCATAACCGGAAAACGGATAGCCTGGCCACCTGCACCTTCAATTGCGTCCGCCAGCTCGCCGGATTGTGCAACAGGACGGGTCACCAGCACCCCGTATCCGGCAAGTGCGCCTTGGCTCACTCCCCGGCCTCTTCGAGCATCGCACCGGCACCACTTTCGAGCAGACATGTCGCAACCTGTTCGCCGAGCATTGCCGCATCTTCCAAGCGACCGGAAATCTTTTCCCGCAGCACCGTGCTGCCATCAGGTGCAGCCACCAATGCCTCAATCGTCAGAATGTCCCCATCTATGCTGGCGAAGCTCGCAACCGGTGACTGGCAATTGGCTTGTAACGTTGCAGCTACAGCACGTTCCGCGTCGGTCGTTTTTTTCGTCGCCGCATGTTCCAGCACTGCCAATACCTCACGTAACTCGCTGCGATCCTGCAGGCATTCGATGCCGATGACTCCCTGGGCTGCGGCCGGCAGCATTTGCACCGTGCTGAATTCTTCGGTGATATTCGATTGCAGGCCCAGTCGCTGCAGACCAGCGCTGGCCAGGATGATTGCATCGTACTGACCATCACGAAGTTTCTGCAAGCGCGTGTTTACGTTACCGCGCAATGGCTGCACATCCACGTCAGGTCGTTGCGCTTTTAGTTGCGCCTGGCGCCTGAGACTGGAACTGCCTATGCGCGCACCATGTGGCAATTGAGCAAATGTCTTTTCACTGGCGGAGACAAACGCATCGGCCGGGCTGGCGCGCTCCAGCACTGCGGCAATACAAAACCCATCGGGCATGTCGGCCGGCACATCTTTCATCGAGTGAACGGCGATGTCAGCCTCACCGGCCTGCATCGCCACCTCGAGCTCCTTGATGAAAAGACCTTTGCCGCCGATTTTCTGCAGGCTCTTGTCGAGAATTTCATCACCGCGCGTCGACAACGGGACCAGTACAACTTCGGCAACCTGTGGCAGCGCGCGGAGCTTTTCAGCGACATGCTCAGCCTGCCACAGCGCAAGCTCGCTCTTTCGCGTTGCAATTCGAATATCCAACTAGTACTCCGTCAAGGTAGTATTGATGGGTTCAGAGCCACCCGGATGCTCCAAGACAAGGCGCAGTCTGCAGGGGCACGATTTTAATGTTTGTCAGTCAGTTTGGCAAAGAACACGTCTTGGCTCGGCCAGTCCTTTTCAAGGGCTGCAACGCCGTATTGGAGCATCCGGGTGGCTCCCTTCGGGCGAGTCGTGAAACGGTCGTCCGCGGCGTTGCGCCCCTTGGCAAGGACTCGCCGAGCCAAGTCGTGCGGTGTGCCGGGCCAATGTTAATGGTGAAAATCATGACCCGGCGAGACGCGCCTTGCGGCCAACCGTTTCACAACTCGCTGAACTCATCAATACTACCTTGACGGAGTACTGTTTATCCCTTCCTGAGGCGGCGTTTTACGTCCGTGAGATGTCGGCGACTGATGAAAAGATCGTCACCGTCACCGTCATCGTTATTGTTATCTTGCCCTGGGTCGCGAAGCTGGACCCGGGTGCGTCCATCTTCTGTTTTTTGTAGTGATCCAATACTGCTGACAGCGATCAGCGCGGCGCGATGAATGCGTACAAAAGTATCGGCGAACTCGTCCTCCAGGGATTTTAGCGAATCATCAATAAGGTCGCGTCCATTTTTGTGCGCTACGCAGACATACTTCTGGTCAGCAAGAAAATAATGTACCTCGTTGACCGGTATCAGTTTCAGTTCACCCTGAAGGCGCGCGCATACATGCTGGCGCTGTTCGGCGATGCCAGACTGTTTTGCGACCTCGCCCAACACATTGTGGCCGAGGCGAGCGGCCTGGGCGAGCGCCTTGTCCAGGCGCTCCTTGCGCACAGGTTTCAATACATAGCCGATCGCGTTCGCATCAAAGGCGTCAATCGCATATTCGTCATACGCTGTCGTAAATACCACGGCTGGTGGCGTATCAAAGCTGTTCAGGTGATGCGCAGTTTCCACTCCATCAAGTCCCGGCATGCGAATGTCCAGCAAGACAACATCAGGATTGAGTTTTCCGGCTAATTCCAATGCCTCACGACCGTTGCCGGCCTCACCGACAACAACATGTTCGCCGCCGTCCTCCAGCAATTGTCGCAGGCGATCACGAGCAGGTGCTTCATCATCGACAATCAGTACATTCACGCGCCGGTCTCATCGCAGGGGAATTTCAGCCACACCGAGTATTCAGTTTCTGACTCCCGCACATCCACAGTTGCACGATGACCGTACGCCAGCTCGAATCGCTGCAGGATGTTGGATACGGCCATTTTATTGCCGCTTTTCTTGCGTCTCTGGTCGGTTGCAACCGGATTCGTCATGCTGATTTCCAGGTTGTCACCAACGCGTTTGCCACTAACCTTTACTTCGCCGCCATCGGGCAACAGTTCTATACCGTGGTAAATAGCGTTTTCGAGCAATGGCTGAATGGTCAGGCTGGGTATCAATGCGCGCATAGGTAATTCAGCAACATCCCAGCGCACCCTGAGCCGGTCGCCCAGCCGAAGTTTTTCGATGCGCTGGTAAATAGCGGCAACCTCAAGTTCTTCTTTCAATGTTGTACGGTCTTTTTGCACGCCAAGATTGGCACGCATCAGGTCGGCAAGATCTTCGACGGCCTCTTCAGCCTGTTGCGGGTCACTTCTTGTCAGTGAGGCAATCGTATTCATGGTGTTGAACAGGAAGTGTGGACGAATCATGGCCTGCAATGCGCTGATTCGCGACTGCGCCTCAAGCTGGATAGTGCGCCGCCACTCGCTGGATATGTACAGGTAACGCATCGCCAGTGCGATGACGATGGTGCTGATGGCGAAGGTGCGCAGGAGAAATCCGCCGTGCGAGTCATTGATGATGACTGCCTCGGCAAAAATTCCGGTTAGCTGATAACTGAGCTCCGCCAGCACCAGGCACACGACTGCCAGTACAACGAAACAGATGACGAATGCTTGCGTGTGGCCCTGTTTTTCAGCCCAGGGGCGGATCAGGCACAAGGCAGCGTCACCCAGCAACGCCAGCCACAGCACGTACATCGACATCTTCGCAAGCTCGGTCAGAAACGTACCGGGAACGTATGCGGCAAGCGTGAGAACAATAGCCACAAGCTCGGCAACCAGCAGGATTACCAGGACCGTGCCGGCGGCACAAAAGTCTGGCAAGTATGCCTGGGTTTGTTTGACGTCGACTTCAGGTGCTGAGGTCAAACGCAGTTCTCCTCACAAATGAAGCGGCATTG
>Ga0164315_10001801_pt1 | contig 16251 bp, 10 predicted proteins | sample GuaBasSedimGuay6_FD_113737 | JGI IMG/M metagenome (GOLD analysis project Ga0164315, IMG submission 113737) | Subseafloor sediment microbial communities from Guaymas Basin, Gulf of California, Mexico - Guay6, Core 4569-2, 0-3 cm | ecosystem: Environmental > Aquatic > Marine > Hydrothermal vents...
AGTTTTAATGAACGAAGTGAAACGGCAGACTGGAAGGAGAAAATACTTAAAATATATTTACCGGAAGACAAAAAGAAAGGCATCTTCCTGCAACAGGATGGATATTTGGATAAAGAACAAACACTTGTTGTTGATTTGAACAGTTCAATTAGACCATTGAATCAAAATTGGTCATGGGACAGGATTTTAAGATCGCCATTTATTAAACAAGCTGATGTTTTACAGGGAATGTATTTTTTTGAGAATGATTTTGATAAGGATACAGTAGAAAGAAATTTTGATTTTTATGAAAAAAGAACAGTTCATGAATCATCATTGTCTCCATGCTTGCATTCGATAATAGCCTCTGATTTGGGAAAAAGAAAAATGGCCTATGATTTTTATCTACAAACTGCACGTTTAGATTTAGATGACTACAACCACGAAGCAGATGAAGGTTGCCATATCACCAGTATGGCAGGTACCTGGATGTCAGTTATTCAAGGCTTTGGTGGTATGCGGGTTAAAGATAATCAATTACAATTTCGTCCATATACTCCGGACAAATGGACATCTTATTCATTTAAAATAAGATTTAGAGGACATTTACTAGCTATTAATATCGGTAAAAAAACGGTAGAAATAAAGAACACTTATGATAAAGCAATTTCTCTTATGGTAAATGAAAAACAAGTAGAAATTCCAGCTAACAAATCTGTTAAAGTTGAATAAATTTGTGACTTTTAAGCACTGTAATAAATAATACAATGAAATAGATAGCCAATAATTTAATAACTCATATTATGATAATTTATTCAAAATTTATAACCGTATTTGCTGCCATAGTACTGTTACTTGCTTTAAGTGCTTGTAATAATGAATCAGCGGATGATAAAGAAAAAATAATGGACACATTGGAAACGTCGGACTTCAGTGAATTTGCAGTAAAACATGTTGATTGGATTAAATCAGCTAATATTTACGAAGTTAATATAAGACAGTACACAAAATCGGGTACAATAAAGGATTTTGAAAAACATCTTCCAAAACTTAAAGAGTTAGGTGTTGATATTTTGTGGATAATGCCTATACAGCCTATTGGAGAAAAGAATCGTAAAGGAGGTTTAGGTAGTGGTTATTCAATTATGGATTATGAAAAAGTAAATTCGGATTTTGGAACCATGGATGATTTTAAAGCTCTTGTGGCTAAAATTCATGAAATGGATATGTATGTAATACTGGACTGGGTTGCTAATCATACAGCCTGGGATAATAAATGGGCAACTGAGCATCCTGAATTTTATACTAAAGATAGCTTAGGAAATTTTATGTCCCCAAAAGATACAGATTGGTCTGATGTTATGGATTTGAATTATGATAACCAGGAACTTAGAAAGGAAATGACGGATGCCTTAAAGTTTTGGGTGGAAGAGACTGATATTGATGGGTATCGTTGCGATATGGCCGGAATGGTTCCTGTTGATTTTTGGAACAATGCCCGAAAAGAACTTGATGCAATTAAACCTGTTTTTATGTTGGCAGAATGGGAATCAACTGATATGCATTTTAAAGCCTTTGACATGAGTTATAGCTGGGAATTTCATCATTTGATGAACCATGTTGCAAAAGGTGAACGAACGGTAAAAGATATTGATGCTTATTTTGAAAAAGATGTACTTAAATATCCTGCTAATGCGATAAGAATGTATTTTACCACTAATCATGATGAAAATGCCTGGCAAAAAACAGTGTATGAACGTTTAGGTGATGCACGAAAAACAATGGCTGTTTTAATAGCAACCATTCCTGGTATGCCTTTGATATATAGTGGACAGGAAGCCGGTTTAAGTCACAGTTTAAAGTTTTTTGAGAAAGATGAAATTGATTGGGAGTCTGGTGAAGATTTAAGATTATTTTATAAAACACTACTTAATCTTAAAAAAGAACATCCTGCACTTTGGAATGGTGATCAAGGCGGAAATATGAATAGAATTAAAACTTCTAATGATGAGAAGATATTTGCTTTCAGTAGAGAAAAAGGTGATGACCTGATTTATATGGTTTTTAATTTATCCAAAGATGTTCAAAAAGTGAAACTGGAAATTGAATTAAACGATGTGGCGTATAAAGACATCTTTTCAGAAAATGTACTTAGTATTGATGAATTTGAGATGCAGGCCTGGGAATATAGGGTTTGTGTAAAGAGGAAAAAATAAATAGTTTTCTCATAGATTAGTTAGATTTGCACCCCGGGAGTGATTTTAGGGTGTTTTTATTGGTAGCAAGCTAATCCTCTCAGCTTATCAAATTTTAGTAGTTTTACTTTCAGGTTTAAAAAATTAAGGTGACCATAAATGATCACCTTAACCTATTAACCTAATTATTAACCTAAACCTATTATGAAAAAACCAAAACTATAAATACAACGCTGTGATTAATTCCAATATTATACTAAATATACAAAAATTGGATGAGCATAGCAATTTTCTTTGACCAGATACATTATTTTGAATATGAAGAAACAAGATTGTTTGAAATAATAATTATTTAATTGTTACACAATAAATGATTTATTTTAATAAACGATACCATTTAGTATATAAAATATTTATTAAAACAACATATGAAATATCTTTAGACCATTCGAGTAGGTTATGATTAATTTTGAACATGCAAGAATATGATTGTAGAATGTAATTTGCTTTTACTGTGTTTTTGTAAATGGTGGGTGTTCTAAATGGCTTTAGAAATAATTAAATATAAACAGGTGAAACGGATAACCTACTATTATTTTCTACATTAAACAGGGAGATCAGATTTATTCTGATTATATTATAAACAAATATTTTTTAGCAGCTATTAAGTAACTTTTGCTTTTCTGATAATTTTGGAAAATAAACCCGGCCAAAAGCGTTTTAAATAGATTCCTAAACTTTCTTTTCCAGCAAATATAACCTCTTCTTTCTTTTTTTCAATGGTTTTGATAATTTTTTCAGCAAGGACTTCTGGTTCCATTCCCATCTTAGTAGCCTCATCCATTGTGTTTTGAGCTTCTCCATTAGCAGTCAATGCATTCAGCGAAACGTTGGTTCTAATAAATCCAGGACAAATAATACTTACTAAAATATTTCCATTATGGGTTTCAGCACGCAATGTGTCAAAAAAGCCATGTAATGCATGTTTTGATGCAGCATAAGCTGATCTTAGTGGTACTCCAATTTTTCCTGTTACACTGCTAATAACTACAATATGGCCTGTTTTATTTTTTAGCATATTGGGTAAAACGGATTTTGTTAATGCAATGGTCCCAAAATAGTTTACATTCATGATTTTTTTATCAATATCCAAGGGTGTATCTTTAACCAGAGACCTTTGGCTAACACCACCATTATTAATTAAAATGTCAATTTTGTCAACTTTTGCTATAACTGATTGAGCAATACTATCAATAGAATTGTGATTCTCCAAATCCAAGGGTTGTACAATTATGTTATTGGAATTTTTACAGTTATTTTTAACTCTTTCTAACTCTTTTTCCCGACGAGCTGAAACAATAATTTTTGCTCCTCTTTTGTCAAATGCATAAACCATTGCTTCACCAATTCCAGAAGAGGCTCCGGTTATCCAAACTACTTTATTTTTAAAATCCATAAATTCTTAAATGCTGAAATAGTTGTTAATGTATAATAAACTTTTTTAGGTCGGTTGTGTAAGCTTTAACTATGTTTTAGGGTTCAAGAATATCAAATAAATGATACAAATTGGTCAGATTGCTGATAATCATTTTCAATATTTGTGAAACGCACAATATATCTATTTCTTGTTAATTTTAATTATTTTCTTTTGATATAATACTTAAGCCAACTTCATTTATCAAGTTTAATGTATTTTCTTTCATTGCATGTTCAATGGTAATCTTATAAAACCCCTTTTTATCAAAGGGATATTCAGGTATTGGATAGTCAATATCCCAATAACTTCCGGCTCCATCACCTATATATTGTTTTTCATCTGAGATTATTTGAATACTTAATTCATTGGTTTTAGTTTTGCCATCAGGATTAGTTATTTCAATATTTAAATGCAAATATTTATATGGGAAACCTTCAATATATCTCAAATTTAAAAAAAAGGCATATTTAATATCAGTCTGTTCTATTGATGTTTCAAAATGTATTTTTTCAGTTTTATTCCATTTAAAATCGTTAAATTTTTTTACCTCATGAAAAATTCGGTTTTTATTGCAAGCTGTGAAAGTAAATAGCAATAAAACAATATTAAAAACTAAAATTTTATTTATTAATCTCATGATTTTTTATTTAATTTTTATCTCAAACAATTTTGGCCACCTTTTACCAGTTACAAAAATACGATCATTTTTTTCATCATAGGCAATACCATTTAAAACGTCGGTATCACGTTCATAATCTTTTTGTGGCAGTATTTCTGTTAAATCAATATAGGCTAAAACTTTTCCTGTTTTTAAATCAATCTTTGCAATTCTATCTGTAGTATAGATATTTGCCCAAAGTTCACCATTAATTAACTCCAATTCGTTAAGTCTTTTAACAGGGCCTTTATTATCATAAACTTCCAATTTCCCAGTCTGAGAAAATGAAACCGGGTCGATAAAATATAAATTATGTGAACCATCACTCATAATAAGGTTTTTATCATCATTTGTCAGCCCCCAGCCTTCAATGGGTTTTGGATAATTAAATTTCATTAATAGGCTAAAACTTTTTTTGTCATAAACAAAACCAGTATAGGCCCGGTAACTTAACTGAATAATTTTTTCATTAAAAATAGCAATACCTTCACCAAAGATTTCTTTTGGTAAGGTAAAGGATTGAATAACCTCACCTGTACCTAGCTGTACTTTTCTTAATGTTGATTCGCCTTTTTGCCCTGTTGCTTCATATAAAAAACCATTCTCGTAAACCAATCCCTGGGTATAAGCAGCACGATCATGTGGGAAAATATTTACTATTTTATAAGAGTACCCTTTAGGTTCAATGTCAGATATTAAAGTAAATGATAATTTCCATGTTTCTTTATTTTGCTTGAAAAAAACACGGGCTTCAAAGTTATTCTTTCCAGTTTTTGCCTGTTTTGAATTCCATTTAATTTTGGTAGGCAAAATGGTTATTGTTTCCAGAAACTGGTTGTCAATAAAAAATTGTACAGAATCAATTTGGTTCGTGTCTTTTTGTTCAATCAAAAAAGTAATTTCTTCACCAATAATAAATTCTGTTTTGTTTTTATCAGATGTTTTTATATCAAGTTGTATATTTTGTTTAGCGTTGTTTTGATTATTTTCTGTTATTAATTTATGCTCATTTTTATGATTTGATTCGGTCTGATTACCACAAGAAAGAAATAAAGCAAAAAATATTATAACCAATAGGTACTTATACAGTTTAATCGAAAAATTCATGTCTTGATTAAATTTATGAAACTAGTTTTTTTAAGGGGACAAATATATAAGGAATATACAGAAATTGTAAAATTCTTTGTGAAGAAATATTAAAATAGTGTATACTCGTGGGGAAAGGGTATCGGAATCAGTTAGTTCTGTACTGGAGTTTAATGGTTTTGGTTATGAATTAATCAGCTTATTTGCAAAATATAAGCAATACAGATAGTAAAAATATCCCAGGTAATCTATACCAGAGCATCCTTATTCTATAATTTAATTTTTTCATAAACTTTTTGGGGTAATAATCCACTCTAATTTCCCACTTTGTTCTGTAATTGTGCTCCAATCATCTGTTTCAAACATCAATGATGCGACTGCAGCCGTAGGCATCGTAATAAAGCCACTTTTACTGGATAGTTCTGCTACAAGATCTTCCCACAATGGGTTATGACCAACAATCATAGCAATATTATTTTCATTATCAATTGTTTTAATTGAATTGATTATATGTTCCATGTACCCAAAATAAAAATCTTTCACAATTATCAGTTCCTTTTGATAATCAATTGCTTCTATTATTTTTTTTGCAGTTTCCAAAGCTCTTTTTGCAGGGGATGATAATATTAAATCAGGCGTTTTGTTCCGTTTCATCAATTCTTTTCCCATTATCGGTGCAGCTTTTTCTCCTCTTTTGTTTAAAGGTCTTTCTATATCAGGTAAGTTTTTTCCCCAATCAGATTTTGCATGACGCATTACAAGCAAGTTCTTCATTTTTTGGTATTATTATTTGATTTATTAACAAATATACAATTAAAATTGATTCGAAAATAGCTAAGTTATACTAATTTGTAATTATTTCATTAAACTCTTATCTTTTATTAGTTTAATTATTAGGTATAAAAAAAATACAGTTATTAAGTAAATTTTGAAAACGTACCACTGTCAAAATCTTTTTCTATCCTAAACATCTTAGTATAGACCATAATCTTCGTTAATTTTACCACAAAAAAACTTACCTTTACCAAAAAATTTACTTTTTGACAAACTTTTTTAAATTGAGAACATATCAGATAATAAAAGGATGTTGTTAAACAAATGATATACTAATGCTTTTATACAATTATGATTATTTGATTGCGTTAAATGATATATTTGGAATTAGTGAAAATTTTATGAAAAAAATATTTAGATATAAGTGTTTAAAAGATAAAAAGATGAAATTAGGGCTTTTTCTAATATTTACCTTTGTTTTTAATGTGAATAGCCTCTTTGTTCTTGCCAATAATATAGAAATTTACAATGTAAGGGTAACTGAAAAAAACACAACAGCTAATTGGATGAATATCCAGTTTAATGTGAGAGGTGAAAACTTTTGGAGAACGCCGAGTGACGCACAAAATTGGAGTGCAGGTTGGTACTTTGTAAAATATCGAATAAACGATGGTATATGGCAACATGCTACCCTAAGCACAAATGATGCAGATCATGAAATGCCACCTGCTATTTTTGCTGAAGTTGATGCAGCATCAGATGGAAAAGGAGTGTTTATTCACACAGCACTTTTAAACTGGTCAGGAAATTATAATGTGAGTGATTTAAATATTCGATGGGATTACGGCTCAGATGGACTTGCAGACAATGAAACAAATATTGATATCAGCCTTTTTGGTATTGAAATGGTATATGTTCCACAGGGAAGTTTCTATTTAGGTTCTGGTGGGGGAGAAACAAATACTTTTTATGAATATCCCAATATAAATACACCTTATCAAATAAATAGTGAAAATTCTATTATAGTAAATAATTCTGCTGGCAATTTATATTACACCAATGATGATACATATTCTGGAGATAGAGGAACTATTCCGGCCGCATTTCCAAAAGGTTACGATGCGTTTTACATGATGCGTTATGAAATTAGCCAATTGCAATATGTTGATTTTTTGAATACTTTAACCAGATCTCAGCAAAACAATAGGACAGAAAGCGATGTGTTGGTTACAGATATTTTTAACAGGTATGTGATGAGCAATACAAATTCAGTACAACATAGAAATGGTATTGCGTGTAACGAGACAGGAAATGGAACTACTGACCCAATTAATTTTTATTGCGATTTAAATAATAATGGTGCTGGAAATGAAATAGATGATGGACAAAATATTGCATGTGGTTATATAACTACAAGTGATGGTTTGGCATATTTAGATTGGGCAGGATTACGTCCCATGACCGAATTGGAATATGAAAAAGCTTGTAGGGGAACAGTTTATCCTGTAGCAAATGAATATGCTTGGGGCACAACTAATTTGACGCAAACATCTCTTTCAATAACAAATTCCGGACAAGCAAATGAAGTTGCATCAAATACAGGATTAGGCTTGTGTAATTATGGCCAAGATATGTCTGGATTTCCTTATCGTTGTGGGTATGCTTCTACTGCATCTACAAGTCGTGAACAGGCAGGTGCAAGTTATTATGGTATTTTAGATTTGACGGGAAATATTGTAGAAAAATGTATATCAATTGGTAACCCTGAAGGAAGAAGCTTTATCGGAAGTCATGGTGATGGAACGGTAGATGTTGATGGGAATGCTACTAATACAGACTGGCCACTATTAAATTCCGGAGTTAGTGGACGAGGAGGACATGCTTATCATACAGAGCCTTACATTGGGGTTTCAAGTAGGGGGCGAGGTCTTGATAATAGAGTTTTTAGGTTTTTTGCCTGGGGATGGAGAGGCGTTAGAACACAGAATTAATTTGTTTTAAATGATGATAAACAAAATAACAGTATTTTATATAGTATTAATTGGCTTTTTCGCATATCCTGGTTTTATTTCTGCTCAGGATTTTACCGGTGGTAGCGGTGATGGTCATACAAAAAGTGATGCCTCAATTTTTAATATGTTGGATATTCCAAATTCGATATTGGTTACTGATGTTAATTCCACCAATTTGGATGGTGCTTATGGAATATCCAATAATATTATTGTAAGCGTTGAATTCACTGAAGCTGTTAATGTAACAGGTGTACCTAGAATACTATTAGAAACAGGCACAACTGATCGATATGCAAATTATACATCAGGTGATGGAACTACATTTTTGTTATTTACATATTCTGTTCAAGCAGGTGATTTAAGTGCGGAATTAAATTATACATCAATAGATGCTTTAGAGTTAAATGGAGGAACAATTAGCAATGCTTCAGCACTTAATGCTCGGCTTACTTTACCCGACTTGTTAGATGCAAATTCGTTAAACGGCAATAAAGATATTGAAATTGATGGAATTGTTCCCACTGTAGAAATTACCCAAGCCGGTGGCCAGTCTGACCCAACAAACAGTAGCCCGGTAAACTTTACGGCCACATTTAGCGAAGATGTACAAAATTTCATTAATACAGATGTAAGCCTGAGCGGGACAGCAACCCCAAGCACAGTAGTTGTAACAGGTGGCCCTGATATTTATAATTTGGCCGTAAGCGGCATGACAGGTGATGGTACTGTAATTGTTGATATTACAGCAGCAGTTTGTACAGACTTGGCGGGAAATGCTAATTCAGCTTCCACAAACACAGATAATACCGTAACTTTTAACACGAGCAACCCCACTGTAGAGATAACGCAGACCAGTGGACAGGTTGACCCAACAAACAGCAGCCCGGTAAACTTTACGGCCACATTTAGCGAAGATGTACAAGATTTCATTAATACAGATGTAAGCATAAGTGGAACTGCTAGTGCAACAACAACTGTTATAACAGGTGGCCCTGATATTTATAATTTGGCAGTAAGTGGTATGACCACAAACGGAACAGTAATTGTTGATATAGGGAGTGATGTATGTTCTGATGCAGCAGGAAACCTAAACAGCGCTTCAACAAATACAGACAATACCGTAACTTATGATACTGACAAGCCAATAGTTGAGATTACACAAGCCATAGGACAGTCTGACCCTACAAACAGCAGCCTCATAAACTTTACAGCTACCTTTAGCGAATCGGTTATAGGTTTAGATAATGCAGACATTACTTTAAGTGGTATTGCAAGCCCAACAACAGTAATTGTTACAGGTAGTGGCAATGTGTACAATATCGCGGTAAGCGGAATGAGTACTGATGGAACGGTAATAATTGATATTCTGGCAGATGTATGTTCTGATGCAGCAGGAAACCTTAATATGGCTTCAACAAATACAGACAATACCGTAACTTATAACACGAGCAACCCAACTGTTGAAATCACGCAGGCAACAGGTCAAACGGATCCAACAAATAGCAACCCAATAAATTTTACTGCCACATTTAATGAGAATGTAACTGATTTTATAAATACAGATGTAACAATAAGAGGAACTGCTGGTGCGTCAACTAGTGTTGTGACTGGTGGGCCACAAGTTTTTAACATAGCCATAAGTGGTATGTCAGGCGAAGGGGCTGTAATAGTGGATATTGCAGGTGGCGTATGTACAGATGTTGCCGGGAATGATAATCTTGCTTCAACCAATACTGATAATCAAGTAATTTATGATGAAATAAAACCAGGCGTTGTTTTAAGTTCATCAGAATCAGGCACTACAGAATTAACTAATATACCAATTTTTATCGTTTTTTCAGAGCTTGTACAAGGTTTTAGTTCTGACAATATAAATGTTTCAAATGGAAGTGTATCTGGCTTTACACAGGATGTACAGAATATACAATGGTCAGCTTTCATTAATCCTTTGGCACCAGGTCTAATAAATGTTTCAATATCTGCTGATGTTACTACTGATTTTTCAAACAATGGAAATTTAGCTTCCAATGTATTCAGTATCGAGTATATTGAAGTTAATCATCCTCCTGTTGCGCAAAATCAGGTATTTAGCATTAGCGAGGATAGTGAGTTGGGAACGATGATTGGAACAGTTGTTGCATCAGATGAGGATAATGACAATTTGAGTTTTGAGATTGTTTCTGGCAATATTGATGATGCATTTAGTATTGATCAGGCAAATGGTGATATAAGCCTGGCAGCTTCAAATATTTTAAATTATGAGAATATTTCTGAATATTCGTTGACCATACAAATTGAAGATGATGGTAATGGCCCTGAATCAACACAATGTATGGTTACCATTAATATAATAGATGTTGAGGATTCATTTGAAGCCAATAATATTTTTACACCAAATGATGAAAGAAATAAATATTGGTTGATTAAGAATGTTCAGAATTATAATGATTTTGAACTTATAATAAGGACAGCAACAGGTCAAATTGTTTATAAAACAATGAATTATCAGAATGACTGGAATGGTACCTATAATAACCAGGTTTTACCAACCGGTACTTATTATTTTTCATTAACAAGTTCAATTAATGGAAAGTCCTATTCAGGCTTTATTAATTTAATTAGGAATTGAAAAAAAATATTTTAACAAATATCATTTTTTTTAGCTGACTATTGAAAATCCATTAAGGGTTTTATTCTGACATTACAAACATGCAAAAAAGGTTTCATCTGAAATTTTTATATAAATATTTAGTTTTATTAGTCTTTCTGATATCTGGACAGGTAAGTAAATCGCAATCTGTTTATCAGGGAAACTTATATCCTTACAATAAATATCAAATAAATCCTGCATATGCCGGATCAGAAGGACACATGTCTGCAATTCTGGACTATAGAGCAAGCTCATCAGGAATGCTAGGAACCCCTAAACAACTTATGTTTGGTCTTCATTTGCCTGTTTTTAATAAAATGGGACTTGGTGGTAGAATTGAAAGTCAATCCGAAGGCTTATTTAACTTTTTTACCGGATTTATTGATTATTCTTATTTTGTTCATTTGAATAATAAACAAAGCTTACGATTTGGAATATCCGTGGGATTACAATCCAGTCAACTTGATAATTCGAAAATAATAGCATCAGATCCTTCTGCAATAATTGAAATAGCTTCAAAATACTTTTTGGGAACATCTTTTGAAACTGCCGCAGGATTGGTTTATCAGTGGGAAGGTTTAGAAATAAACCTTGTAGTGCCACGTTTGTATGGAACAAGTAAAGAGTTTAGTCCGGTTTTTACAAGCTGGATAGTGTATAATTTCAATACTTTGGATAAGAAATTAATATTATCTCCTAATGTATTTCTTCTTCATAAAATGGGTACGCCACTTGTATATGATATTAATTTAATAGCAAAATGGCAGGAAAAATTTATGGTGGGCATCGGTTATCGAAACCGACCAGGAATTGTGCTTTCGGCGGGTGTATCATTTGAAAATATAAGACTAAATTATGCAGCAGAAATAAGTGCAGAAAAATATGCAAGTATTTTTAATACGATCCATGAAGTTTCTGTTGCTTACCAGTTTAAAAAAGTAAAAAAGATACCAACAGATAGTTTATATAATCCACCACTGGATTTAATCGTAAAAACTGATCCCATAAGTTCCGATAGTATTACCAATATCTCTAATCAGGAAAACATTACCGATATATCCAGACAAGATAGTATTGCAGTAAAATTAACTGATGAAATTTTGGATTTAAAACAGGATTCTGTTGTGAATGCTAGAAAGGATAGTGCAAGTACTCAGGAGAAAGAACCTGAATTTGAAATTGTAGAAGTGGGCAATGGCGTTTATGAACTTAAGCCACTCGGTGAAAGTTCTGAACCTATTAACGAAAATCAGGTTGATGATCTTTTAAAAACGGAAATGTTTAATAGGGACGGGGATGTAAGTGGAATTTCTGATAAGGATACGGGAAAAATAATTAATAATTCAGGTGAATTTGAAATTATCGAAATTGGTAGTGGAATATATTCTATAAAAGCAAATGAAAAAAACAAAAATATGAACAGTGATATTCCTGAAGAATTAATTGATTCGTTATATACATTAAATATATTTGCTTCAGGAAATGAAAATAATAACAAGTCCACCGTAACTAATGATAAAAGTGATTATTACCATGAAGTTTATTATACAGTTCAGGTATTCATTACCAATAAATCAAATATTTTAATGAAAGACTATGAGTTGGCTGAACAGTTGAGGGTTGAAAGAAGTACTTCTGGAAAAATAAATTACTACTATGGAAAGTTCAGTGAAAAAAAATCTGCAGAACAGGCAAGGAACTATCTTATTAAAAAGGGGGTGAAAAAAATGGAGGTTCTTAAAGTCAGTGCCTATCAATAGTTTTAGAATATGCTTTTTGGAAAAAAGAGCAGTTTACTAATTCTTCTTCTATCAATTGTTTTAAATAAACATTACTTCTATTAGTCAAACCTTTTCGCTCGCTCGTATAATGTTAATATATTTTATTTATGCAAATAATGTATTTAACATGCAATTACTTATATTTGTAAATCATAATTCATTCTGTGAAAGAACCAGACTGTATGAAATAGACTTAATAAACAATACAGATCTTTGATTGACCTGAAATCTTGTATTAACTTTCTAATTATTTGTTTATGAAAATTAACTATTCTAAAATATTCGTTTTACTATTATTCATTAGTTTTTTTATTAAAACTAATGCCCAGGAATATTTTCAGCTTAGGGGAAGAATTATTACGCAGGAAAAGGTTAAGCTAGGTGGTGCAAAATATAAGCTTTATAAAAATGGTGAGGCTTTTGATAGTACCTTAACATCTTCAAATGGAACTTTCACTTTGAAATTTGAGCTAAATAACGTATATCTAATTGAATTTTCAAAAAAAGGATATACAACAAAAAAAATGATTGTTGATTCTGAAGTCCCAAATGAAAAAATAAGTGGTTTTTATGACCAATTTATTATTATTAAGCTTGATTCTGCCGGGCAAGGTGATTTAAGATCAGAAGCCGGTTTACCTGCTTTGAAATATAGATATAATCCTGGCACTGATGATTTTATCTCAGAAATAATTGTTGGAAAAGTTAAAACTGGTGGTGATGTCACTTTTAAAAGAGTAAAAGAGTTGGAAAATCAATTATTGTTATATCAATCTACTATTGAGAGGCAAAAAGTTGAATTGGATGCAAAGAGGTCTTTGGAAGGTGAAACAAATATTATTTTACAGGCAGCAAAAGATAAGGCTGATAGTATTGTTGCCGTTGCTAATAAAAGGGCGCTTAGAATTCTTGCTGAGTCAAAAAAAGATTCTGCTAACAGAACAAAAAAGGTGGATAGAATTGTATCTTCAGATATTTCTAATGATGAATTTAAAGAACTGTCTGTTAATGAAGATGAATTCAAAAATAAAGAAAAGGTTAAAAGTTACAAAAAACGAATTAAGGAGCTAACCGATCGTCAAAATAAATCAGCAGCTGATAGTTTGAATTTAAAAGAAAACAGGTTGAGTTTACGTCGTGAATTCTTTGATTTGGCAAAGGCTCAACTTGAAATTGATCGGTTAAATGTAAAAACCCATGATGATAGTATAAGAATAGAGCAAAGAGAAGCTGAACTGTTCCTGATTGGGCAAACTATGGAATTTGCTGCCCAGGAAATTGAAAATGCCAAAAAAGAACTTAAACTTAAAGATCTTGAAATTCAAAAGAAAAACCTTATTCTATATGGTGTTTTATTTGGGTTAGTTTTAGTACTTGTATTATTAGTAGTAATTTATTTCCATTATCGGGATAAAAAACGGATGAATGTTGTATTAGCATCACAAAATAAAGAATTAGCAACACAAAATAATCAGATTATTCTTCAGAATAAGCAGCTGGAAAAGCAAAACCACCAGATAATGGCAAGTATCAATTATGGTAAGCGTATTCAGGATGCAATTCTGCCTTCAAATAAATTATTGAACCATTTCTTTCAGGAATCTTTTGTATTTTTTCTTCCCAGGGATGTTGTAAGTGGAGATTTTTATTGGTTTTCTATTCAGGACGATAAACTATTTGTTGCAGCTGTTGATTGTACAGGACATGGCGTGCCAGGTGCTTTTATGTCACTTATTGGTAATTCCTTGCTAAATTATATTGTTAATGAAAGAGGAATTCATAAACCTTCAGAAATATTAAAAGAATTGCATGTGGGTGTTAATAAAGCATTAAGCCAAAGCATGTCGGAAAATAATGACCATGTTGATGGTATGGACATAACTTTATGCAGGTTTGAAAAATCTACCAAAGAAGTTCAATTGTCTTGTGCAAATCATACTGCATTTGTGATTAACAATGGTGAGGTAGAAGAAATTGAAGGTGATGAATTTTCCATTGCTGATGAGTTAATAGGGGAGGATATTCCTGAGTTTACAAACCATGTTTTTCCCATGAATAAAAATGCTACATTGTATATGTTTTCTGATGGTTTCCCAGATCAAATGGGTGGGCCAAAGGGCAAAAAGTATTATACAGGAAATTTGAAAAAACTACTTGTTGAAAACCAAAAATTAGATGCCTCTGCACAATTTGATGTTTTGGAAAAAACTTTTAATGAATGGAAAGGAAACAATAAACAATTAGATGATGTTTTGGTTATGGGATTCAAATTGGATTTTGAATAAATAAATACAGTAAAGTAAATAGGCTTTTAAGCTATAGTTTAGAATAAGTGTGCTTTTTTTACATTTAAATTTCCTATATAGTTATAAGCCATTGGTATATTGGTCATTAGCCATTAATGTATTAGGTGTTTGAATTCATATTTTTAAATTACCAATTACTAATGACTAATTACCAGTCATTTAAAGATTAAAATGTAATTTGATTATTAACACAGTTATTTTAAACCAGAGCCGGCTTTTATTTTATGTATCAAGATTACAGTATTATAGGCTGTTAATCTCCCTTACAAGCTTTGGAATAATTTCTCCAGCTTTTCCTTCTAAAAGAATATCCGTAATTTGATTTGTGAAGTTTGATGGTTCTATGTTAATTTCAATAATTTTAGCACCATTTTTTTTTGCAGAGGTCGGTAACATTGAAGCTGGCATAACCTCTCCTGTAGTTCCTATAACGATAAAAACATCAGATTGCTCAGCAGCAAGAAATGATAAGCTATTTGCTTCTTCAGGTATCCCTTCACCGAAAAAGATGAAATTTGGTTTTAATATACCATTGCATTTTGTGCATTTTGGGGGCAGATTTTTTAAGTTTACCTCAGACGAATGATATTTATCCCCACATTTGGTACAAATTATTGTTCGAGCTGTTCCATGGAATTCATATACCGTTTTACTTCCTGCTTCCTGATGTAGATTGTCAATGTTTTGAGTTATTATAGCTTTAAGTATGCCTTTTTCTTCTAATTGTGCTAGTCCTATATGGGCAGGATTTGGCTTTGCTTTTCCAAAGAAATCATAAAAAAGTTCTCGAATCACTTTCCATGCATCAACGGTATTTGTAAAAAAATAATTGATGTCAAGTACGATGGGATCATATTTGCTCCATAACCCAGTGCTGCCTCTAAAAGGTGGAATGCCACTTTCTACTGATATTCCCGCACCTGTAAAAGCAATTGCATACTTCGATTTTTTAATTAGTTCAGCAGCTTCTATAAGTTTGGTTTTCATAGTTTAGTCTTAGTTTATTTTATAATTAATTCAAAAGTACAAGAAAAACAATTAAAATACTAAATATGGAAAGTTTCCTTTTAACATTTATTAACACTAATTAATATTTGTTAAGTACTCTTAACATATCCTTAATGTATATTTGTAAGGTAGAAAATAGAATATTTATACGGAGCTTGTTGAAGTATAATTAGGTTTTTTTATAATAAGTTTTAGCCTGTAAAATTCATGCGTTTTTTTTGATTTATATACGACTATCGAAGCCTGCCGACATAGTTCTCTATTTCAAAGGCTTGGATAGGAAGTAGATGAATTCAAAAAAATGCACTTGTAAAAAATGACAAAA
>Ga0164315_10001802_pt1 | contig 16251 bp, 18 predicted proteins | sample GuaBasSedimGuay6_FD_113737 | JGI IMG/M metagenome (GOLD analysis project Ga0164315, IMG submission 113737) | Subseafloor sediment microbial communities from Guaymas Basin, Gulf of California, Mexico - Guay6, Core 4569-2, 0-3 cm | ecosystem: Environmental > Aquatic > Marine > Hydrothermal vents...
AGCTCCCCACTTTTTTCTTGCCAGCTCCCCACTTTTTTAAATGAAGCAATATCTATATCCCTATTAATCAAAAATCTAATAGAATGAAGCTCCCCACTTTTTTCTTCCCAATATTTAGAAAGCATTAGAGCAAGCCTCTCTATATCATTAATATCCTTCAATTTTGAGTTTAAAACAAGATGTTTTAGGTATTCGATGCGTTTCTTGCCAATTTGGTTTTCTGAAAGCTGGCTTAGATGGAGATATAGTTTATAATTCTTCCCAACTTTAACTATTTGTAAGGGCAAAACACTATTAAAGGTCTCACCCTCAACAAATATAGGATGAGCACCGCCTGAGTACACACCCACATATTTATTCATGTTTTTTACCCCTGAGCCAATTTCATCTGCCCAATATAATACATTGAAAAAAGCCCGGATATTAGGGTTTTTTGGTTCTGCCACAAAAGTATTGAGGTCCAATGGCCCAGAAAAACGGGCACGGTTTGGATTGGTAGCCTCTACACGATCTTCATAAATAATAATTTCTGTGGTAAGATTATGGTTGTATTCTCTATGAATTATTACGTTAGCGACCAGTTCCCTAAAAATCAGCTCCCGTAAATCTTTTCGAATACCATTTTCTAAATAAAAATTTTCGGGCCATTTATTTTTAATAAACGCCAAAGCTTTAAGATATGAATCAATTAGGTTTGTTTTAAGTAACAAACGATCGTCCCACCGATCCATATTATGTCGCCTCTCGAGTATATCAATGCGATAAGCAGGAAGTATATTTCCAATTGTTTCATCTGTACCAAATATTAATGCAGCTGCCAATGTTAACCCTTCTTCCCCAGAGGTATAATCACGTCTTAGGAAACGGGCATCTCTTAATATTCTTTCATTATCTGCTATTAGCCATGGATGATTGGTATTGAATAAAGCAATTCTGGAACGGACTGTTTGAAATAAATTGCTATCTAAATCAGCAATTTGTAAATTCGGAAAAATTTGATTTTCTGTAAACACATTACGTTTACGGGCATAAATTTCTGCAATTCTTGCTTCATCGGTGATCCTGAAATCACTGTCATTTTCCCTGTCATATACAATATGGTTATGCTTATGCACAAATGAGCTAATGGGAACACGAATGTAAAGTATTGTATCATTACCTTGCTTAAACTCATTTACAGCCAATGGAAAAGGGGGGTTGAGTATATCTGGGTTATTCAATGCAGTTACAATATCTTGTTTAAGTTGTGATAAATTGTGGTTATCGATCCCGAGAATCCGACCATCGTCTGCAACACCCAATAAAATGACACCTCCCTCGCGATTGAGAAAAGAGGATATCGTATCGTACATGGAGGCAGGTATTCTATGTTGTGCTTCTTTAAACTCAATACGAAGCCCCTCACCTTTCTCTAATAATAAATTAAATTCCTGATGTTCCATATTTACCTTTATTGGTTAACCCTATTTTCCATGTATGCAACATAAGTTCCAGTATAATTTTATTGGGCAGGGATTATAAAACTAATCAAATTTCCGTTCCAAAATCCCCTTCAATTGCCCATAAGCTTCTGTACCTTCATTCCAGTCCCGGTCATCTTTAAGTTGGCTCAAATAATTAAAAGCCTCCTCTTTTAAGGAGATTGAATTTAATGCTTCGATAGCATCATTGTACTCTTTCATCACACCATCAAACAATTCGTTCATAAAGAAAAACTTTTCATTGATGCCAATGGCTTCTTTTAATTCGGTGATTTTGTTTTTTTGCAATTTATCGGCCACACTTTCCTCATTAACTTTCTCTGATATTTCTTCTGCAACTGTTTTTGCTTCCGAATCAAAGGCTGTTGAAAACAAATCCATATTTTCTTCGACAGGGGTTTTTATCTCCGGTTTTATTTCGTTTTCCATGAACTTTGGTTCAACGGCCTTTTCAAAGTTAACCTCCTCACTTTCTTCTGGTTCTACAACCTTCTGTTCCTTAATACCTATCTCTTCATGCTGATCGGGAAACAAATCCGGGCTATTCTCAACAGACAAAATTACTGTGTCTTCCGCCGAAGGTGCTATAACTGGATTTCTGGCAACCTCCCCCAAATCTTCAATAGTAATTTCAGGTTGAGGTTCAATAGTTTCCTCTTCCCTTTCTTCTATGTTTTCCTGAATAATATCTTCCAATTTATTCTCCTGCACCGGAATGGCCTGATTGGCTATTTTGAAATAAACATCATACATAAAATATAGTTTTTCCTTCACCAATCCGGTTTCTAGTGGATGTATCGCACCAGGGTTTTCAATGTGTGTTTCTACCATTGCCCTGAGTTCGTCAATTTTTTGAAGTACGGTTGCCAGTTCAGATTTTTTATCCATTTTTTAAAATATAATTACTTAATTTTGCCTTAAATTTCGGGAATCAAAGATGCAAAGATACAAATACTCCTCATGTTTTTAGAAACAACAAAGCAAACAAAACGCAGCGGATGGGTCGAGATAATATGTGGTTCTATGTTTTCGGGGAAAACCGAAGAATTGATCCGCCGGCTAAAGCGTGCAAAAATTGCGAAACAAAAGGTGGAAATTTTCAAACCCGCCGTTGATACACGTTACGATGAGGAGGATGTGGTATCGCATGATTCATCTTCCATTAAATCGACACCGGTAATTGCTGCCTCACAAATTATCCTTTTTGCCAATGATGTGGATGTGGTGGGGATAGATGAAGCACAGTTTTTTGATAACGAGCTTGCTTCTGTTTGTAATTTACTTGCCAATGATGGTATCAGGGTAATCGTTGCCGGCCTGGACATGGATTATCTTGGAAAGCCATTTGGCCCCATCCCTGAAATGATGGCCACCGCCGAATATGTTACCAAAGTACATGCAATATGCATGGAGTGTGGGAACCTTGCCCAATATTCCCATCGCATTGTAAAAAACGATGATTTGGTTTTACTTGGCGAAACAGATAACTATGTGCCGCTTTGTAGAAAATGCTATGTAGGGAAAATGGGGAAGTAAATAATTTCAAATATCTATCAAACTTTGAATAATTGGCTTGTGATATACTGAGTTTTAGTTCTTCAACATTTTAAGAATATGCTTTGCAAGATTTTCGTTAATCTCTTTATGCCTCGGAACAGGTTGGGATTTTTTTGAGTTGGGGTTACGATACCAGTCGTGCTTCCCCCCATGCCGGATAAAAACACAACCAAAGGCTTCTATCTTTTTTATTAAATCTCTCCGTTTCATGCAATTTCGAGCTCACCAATTTTTCTAACAGATGTGATATTGCCACTTTCCAGTTCAATATAAATATCTTTCAAATTTTCTTTTAATTCCTCAAGTGATTCTCCTTGGGTCATGTAATCAGGATAATCTTCAGGATATCCCAACCAATGTCCATCATCTCTCCAATAAATAAATTTAAGTTTCATTGTTATTTATTTTTAGGCAAATTTACAAAAAATTAATTTTATTCAATATAATATTCAAACTTAAATCTCTTTCTCATCCACATTATACTGACTAAATCGATCCTTTGTATTTGCAAACCTGATTTCCATCAACATAAACTCAAATTTAAAAAATACAAATTCTATTTTTATTACTTTTGCCCATCTTATTTATAAACATAAAAATTTGAAAAAATGATGAAGAAACTTTTCATAATTGCCCTTGTTTTCGGGCTTTTTGCATGTTCAACCGAAACAAAGAAAAAAGAGTCGAACAAGGAAGCTGTCAAACAAGAAGCAATACAGACAGAAACAAAACAGGGACAACAACAAACGGCACAACCAGAAGAACCTGCCAGTGTTGAAATCCCTGAAAAAACCACAATGACCAAACCTGCTGAAAAAAATGGGGACGACAACGAAACCACCATTTTGTTAAGCACCGATCATGGTGAAATTTTACTGAAACTCTACAACAAAACCCCTGGGCACCGAGACAATATCGTAAGCCTGATAAATAAAGGTTGGTACAAAAACTCCCCATTCCACCGGGTGATAAATAATTTTATGATACAGGGAGGGCACAATGCCGATGGCCGTGTTGACCTGGGATATACTATCCCTGCTGAATTTAAGCATGAATACATTCATAAGAAAGGGGCTTTGGCAGCTGCACGCATGGGTGATCAGGTCAATCCGGCCAAAGAATCATCTGGTTGTCAGTTTTACATAGTCCAGGGCAAAAAATCGAATGATGGTGAATTGGATATGATCGAAAAGCGAGGGGGGTTCAAATATACACCTGAACAAAGGGAAGTTTATAAAACCATTGGCGGAACCCCATTCCTCGATTATTCATATACCGTTTTTGGGGAAGTGGTCGCAGGTATCGAAGTGGTGGATAAAATTGCTTCTGTAAAAACCGCCCGCGGCGATGTACCTGTTACGCCAGTTGTGATGGAGATAAGTGTTGTAGAATAGGGGGTGGCTTTGAAAGAGTGACTTTGGTTTGTGGTTGCAGATAACTGCATGAATACAAGAAAAATGATCATTCATTTCGGATTTATTAATACATTTAATGAAAATTGAAAAAATGAGTACAGAAGAAATAAAAAACAAGTTACATGAGAGCATTGAGAATATTGATGACAACGAATTTCTATTAGCAGTAAAAGAATTGATAGATAGAAAGTACAATGCTTTAGACTACCCTGAACTTTCTAAAATTCAATATGACAGGATTTTAGAGTCTGAAAAGCAGATTGAAAAAGGTGATTTTCTCACTAATAACCAAGTTGATAAAATCATTGATAAATGGCTCGAAGAATAATTTGGTCGAAAAACGCATTAAGAGACAAAGTTTGGATTCTTGATTATTGGTTTAAAAAAATCGGAACAAAAACCTACTCTCGAAAACTAAATAAAGAACTAAAACTTGCAATTCAGAATCTCAAACACTTTCCACAAATGGGGCGGCTACTGGAAAATACAGAAATTCGATTTTTAGTTGTTGACTATTACCAAATATTTTACAATTTTTCTGACACCGAAATTAGAATCCTACATCTTTGGGACAGTAGAAGGAATCCTGAAGACTTAATAATTGAAAACTAAACCAATGGTGCTTTTCTGGTTTTGCAATCCAGAAATTATTAATATTGTGATTTAAAATGCATTAAATGAAAAATCCCGCACGCGGCGATGTACCTGTTACGCCAGTTGTGATGGAGATAAGTGTTGTAGAATAGGGGGAGACGGGGCTTCAAATAGCTTTAATTCATGGTTTATTGCAATATTTGGAGAGTACATAGTTTAAATTGAAATTTATAGTTGAAAAGAGAATTGTACCTTTGCGTTTATGGAAATTAAATTAAAAAATATTGACATTGAAGATACTCAGCTAGACTTAGTAAGAGAGCAACTTTCATTATATTTGAGAACTTTGGACAAAATTGATAATACAGAAAAAGATTTGAATATTGTTTCGTTATTTTCAGGTTGTGGAGGAATGGATTTAGGTTTTGAGGGCGGATTCCTTGCACATAGAAAATCAATATCAGAAAAATCATTCAATAGTTTTGCTCAGAAAGAAACTGATGATTTATATGTAAAACTTAAACCTACAAGATTCAAAACAGTTTTTGCAAATGACATATTAAAAGATGCTAGAAATGCTTGGGTACACAATTTTTCAAAGAATAATTACAAACCGGAGGTATTTCATACGGAAAGCATTGTAAACCTAGTGAAGTTACATGAACTTGGATTAGAAGTATTTCCTAAGAAAGTTGATGTTGTAACGGGTGGGTTTCCATGTCAAGACTTTAGTATTGCAGGAAAAAGAAATGGTTTCAATTCTCATAGAAAGCATGATGGAAAATTATTTAATGGAGATTTGCCAACAGAAGAAAGCCGGGGTAAACTCTACTACTGGATGAAAAGGGTAATAGAAATTACTGAACCTAAGATTTTTATTGCAGAAAATGTAAAAGGTTTGGTTAACCTATCTGATGTGAAAGAGATAATCCAAAAAGATTTTGCATCAGCCAATGGGAACGGATATATAGTGTTAGAACCTCAAGTGTTGCATTCTGCAAACTACGGTGTACCACAATCTAGGGAAAGAGTTATTTTCATTGGGATTAAAAAGTCTGAACTTTCTCCAAAAGCATTAAAAGAACTCTCAAAGAAAAATGTATCAAAAGAATATAATCCATATCCGCCAATAACACACACACAGGATTCTTACGTTTCATTAAACGATATTTTGCGAGATGTAGAAGAACCTGACAATTCTAATGATATTTCCCAACTAAACTATTCCAAAGCGAAGTTTATGGGAAAGCATTGCCAAGGACAATCCGAAGTTAATTTAAAAGGAATTGGGCCAACAATTAGAGCTGAACATCATGGGAATATTGAGTTTAGAAGATTATCTGTTGAAAACGGAGGTAGATATGTAGATGAACTAAGCTCAGGCAAAAAAGAACGACGATTAACAGTTAGAGAATGTGGATTAATTCAGTCTTTTCCACCAGACTTTGATTTTGTTGTTAAATCTGATGAACCAAGAAAAAAATTTTTAATAAGTCCTTCACAAGCATATAAAATAATTGGGAATGCAGTTCCCCCATTAATGGCGTATAATTTGGCTAAAAGAATTGAAAACTTATGGGACAAATTTTTTAAAATGTAAATTGTATGCTAATAAGTGTAAATAAGGAAGTTGCAAATTCTGATTTTGAGCAGTTGTTAAATCTTACAACTGACACATTACAAGAAACATCAACTAAAGAAACAAATAGATATTTAAAACTACTGGGCAATAAGTTAGAAGATGAAGTGTACGATGTGATGTGTTCATGTTCAGTGAATACACCATTTGAAGGGACTATTGAGCTCATTTCAGGACAAAAATTTCCAGATATTATCGCTAATAATTTTTATGGTGTCGAAGTAAAATCAACAAAACAGAACCTTTGGAAAACAACAGGTAATAGTGTTCTTGAAAGTACTAGAGTTGAAGATATTCAACGAATTTATATGCTTTTTGGTAAAATTTTTGACCCTATTGAATTTAAATGTCGCCCATACGAAGACTGTCTTTATGATGTTATTGTAACACATTCACCAAGGTATGCTATTGATATGAATTTAAGCATTGGGAAGACAATTTTTGATAAGATTGACCTTGAATATGACACTATTAGGCAAAGTCCAAATCCCATTAAACCATTTAAGGAATACTATCGCAACAAATTATCTGAAGGTCAAGAACTTTGGTGGCTTGATAATGAAGAATACAAACCGGACTCAATTATTTTTAAAATTTGGAATTCATTAAACAAAAAGGAAAAGGACAAATTTACAATATTAGGTTATGCCTATTTCCCCGAAATTTTAGGCAAGCAACAAACAAAATTTGATAAATTCACATTATGGTTATCAGTTAAACAAAGGATAATATGCCCTAACGTACGAGATTTATTCACTGCAGGTGGTCGAGGAAATATTACAATTGAAAATTCAAAACTTTCTGCATTACCTAAGGCACTTGTTAAGTTTATTAACAATATAGACCTAATAGTGAACGAATTCGTTTCAACAGATATTGAAAAACTCAATGAAATTTGGAGAACTGATATAAAAACAAGAAATGAAATTAATGAAGAATGGATAAGAAAAACAATTAAAGCATCTGCTATGATTTATAACTTTGGAACACTCAACTTTGAAAAATGGATTGAGGATAAAATAAATAATGCAACAAAGGCTCATAAATAATGGTAGGTAAAGTGTTAAATTATCTTTTGATTCCCCTAAGTCTGTTTTTTATAATTTAGCAAAGTGATTTGTCACATTTGTAACTTGAACCTACCAAATTCATTAAGTTGCAGTATAATATTGCTTTAGATTTAATTTTGGTGTAATTTTGCACCAAAATTAAATTTTATGACAAGACAAAGTATTTCATTCACACAACCAAATGACGAATGGTTAAAAACCCAAGTTGATAATAAAGAGTATTCTAGCAAAAGTGAACTTGTAAATGATTTAATAAGACAGGCAAGAAAGCAACAACGACAAATTGATTGGATAAGTGTTAAATTGGAAAGAGCTGAAAACAGTGGGTTCACCAATGACAGTAGAGAACATATATTAGTGCAATCAAAATCTTTACTTAATGGCTAAATACAAATTAAGTAATGTTGCTAAAGAAGACTTAATTAGAATTCATCATTACGGAGCCAATAAATTTGGAATTGTACAAGCTGACAAATATTTTAATTCCTTTTTTAAGCATTTTGATATTATCGCTCAACGACCATTTTCGTTTGAATCAGTTGATTTTATAAAAACTGGATATAGACGCTGTGTATGTGGTTCCGATAGCATTTATTACAAAGTAAATAATGACATTGTAGAAATTATGGCCATTATTGGAAGACAAGATTTGAACAATATTCTTTAGTGACTAAATTACAATTGGGAACAATGTATAAAAATAATAACCGAAAATTTAGTAAAATCAAGGGTTGTGGCCCACTTCAACTTTCTTGCAACTTGAAAGACTTAAACTTTGAAATCGCTTTCTTTTCATTCACTAATAGTTGGATACAACCTAGTGCTTTTCTAGATTCCCGCCTGACCAATCATTCGGGCAGGTGTAATCCAGAAATTATTAATATTGTGATTTGAAATACGTTAAATAAAAAATCAAATAATTATTACAAACAACCCTCCTTCGCTGAAGCTATGGAGGATAAAACAAACAAAATGAAAAAAATGACACACAGTAAGTCCGTACGGACAATCCTTTTAACAATTGTGGCCCTTATAAGCCTTAACCTAACAGGCTTCTCACAGGAAGAAGAAAAACAGGTAAAAGTACTGATCAGTACCGAATATGGCGATATGACAGCCGTTTTGTACAACGAAACCCCGCTGCACCGGGATAATTTTGTAAAGATAACCAAAGAAGGTTGGTATGATGACTCTCCTTTCCACAGGATAATCGAAGGTTTTATGATCCAGGGTGGAATGAATGCCGATGGCCGCCGTGACCCGGGATATACCGTTCCCGCTGAATTTGACACTAAGTTATTCCACAAGAAAGGAGCATTGTGCGCTGCACGTACCAACAACCCGGAAAAAGCATCTTCAGGTTCACAATTCTATATTGTACAAGGGAAATCATATCCTGCTGACCAAATCCCAATGATGGGCCAAAGATCGGGGATAACTTACACCGAAGAACAAATTGAAGCTTATTCCACAATAGGCGGCACACCGCAATTGGACGGGGCTTATACTGTTTATGGTGAAGTGATAGAAGGCCTGGAGGTAATTGATAAACTTGCTGCTGTAGAAACAGCTCCAGGTGACAAACCGGTGAAAGATGTTACCATGAAAATAACAATTATAGAAGAAAATTAATTGCAACTATTAATATACTATGCTAACAAAAAATGCCACAGATTCACAGATTGGAAAAAACAATTTCCACAAAAAAACAAGCAACGCTTGTTTATATCTGAGGAAATTTAAACAGCCAAGAACAACATTAATCTGTGAATCTGTGGCAATATATAATGTTCAGTATTTTATACCTGCTAACTAATGGTAAATAATAGAATAAACAATGGAGGAAAAAGTAAATAAATACCTGGGCGAAATAAAAGAATTTGCTGCCACAGGAAAAGAGCAACTCGAAGAATTCAGGATTAAGTTCCTGAGCAAGAAAGGGATTGTCCCTTCTTTATTTGCCGAGATGAAAAGTGTTGCCCCCGAAAAAAGGAAAGAGATGGGGCAGTTTTTAAATGAATTGAAAAAAACGGCACAACTAAAGGTAGAAGAACTAAAATCTTCTTTGGAGGCAAAAACTGAAAGCGGTTCAAGCAATGCCGACCTTAGCCTTCCGGCAGATTATATAAGTTTGGGTAGCCGGCACCCTCTTTCAATTGTGAGGAATAAAATCATAGATATTTTCTCACGTATTGGTTATGGTGTATCAGAAGGTCCTGAAATTGAAGATGACTGGCACAATTTTACAGCCCTTAACTTCCCGGAAGAACACCCGGCCCGCGATATGCAAGATACTTTCTTTATTGACAAGAACCCTGACAACTTGCCTGACGGCAGTCAGGTCGCTTTGCGTACCCACACTTCCTCTGTTCAGATACGGACTATGGAAAATGAACAACCACCTATCCGGACCATTTTTCCCGGACGGGTATTCCGCAATGAAGCAATCTCTGCCAGGGCCCATTGCATTTTCCATCAGGTCGAAGGTTTATATATTGATGAAAATGTCTCTTTTGCCGACCTGAAACAAAGCCTCTATTATTTCGCCACCGAAATGTTTGGCGAAGGGACAAAAACCCGTTTCAGGCCTTCCTATTTTCCTTTTACCGAACCATCTGCCGAAATGGACATTTCATGCTTTATCTGCGATGGAAAAGGTTGTAATGTATGCAAATATACCGGTTGGGTCGAGATTTTGGGCTGTGGTATGGTAGATCCCAATGTTTTGGAAAACTGCAATATCGACAGTAAAAAATATACCGGGTTTGCATTTGGGATGGGTATTGAAAGGATCACCATGCTAAAATATCAAATCAACGATATTCGGAATTTCTTTGAAAACGATATTCGGTTTTTGAAGCAATTTGAAAGTGCGGTGTAGGAAATTGTTAGATGACGGATGTCGGATGACCGATGTATAAATATCATCATTAAAATAGTAGTACATAAAATCAAAACAATGAATACCACTACTCCCCTCTTGAGAGGGGTTGGGGTGTGTCAATAAAACAATTCCATTCATTGTTTTGATTTTTCAACTCTGTTCTTATGCTTAAAAGACTGTTCGACATACTAATATCTTTTGTGAGCTTAATCTTTCTTATCCCTGTTTTTGTTTTATTCGCACTATTGATTGCCCTAAATTCAAAGGGTGGGGTTTTTTATTCACAATCCAGGGTTGGCAGAAACAATAATGATTTCAAACTTTTAAAATTCAGGACTATGTTTAGCGGTTCTGAGAAAAAAGGACTGCTAACAGTTGGAGAATCGGATAGCCGGATTACCTCTACAGGAAAATGGCTCAGGAAATTCAAGTTGGACGAGCTGCCCCAATTATTAAATATTTTGAAAGGGGAAATGAGTTTTGTGGGCCCGCGCCCAGAAGTGAGGAAATACGTTGATATGTACAATGAACGACAAAAGCTGGTTTTATCCGTAAAGCCAGGATTAACAGATTATGCCTCTATTGAATATGCAAACGAAAATGAAACACTTGCAAAATATCCCAATGCCGAAAAAGCATATATTGAAATAATTATGCCGGCTAAGCTGAAACTAAATATGAAATACATAGAAGAAAAAAATCTATGGGTTGATTTGAAAATTATTTTCAGGACTATTGGAAAAGTGTTGGTGTCACATTGAGCATAAGCCACATTTCGACTACGCTCAATGTGACCGCTGTTACAAATAATTATCTTGAATTATGACATTCGCAGAAAAAATCCTTCGTTTCAATTCTTCACTTTCACTTGATGATTCAATTTTGCCCGAAGGGGTGAAAGCAATGAACCCTTTCAGGGGTAAAAACTCGGTTTTGATAAACAAACTCACTTCAGAATTTTATCATAAGTATTACAATGATGAAAATCCAAGGAAACTAATCCTTGGCATAAACCCTGGTAGGTTGGGAGCTGGAGCCACAGGAATACCTTTTACCGATACAAAAAGGCTTTCGGGCGATTGCAACATTCCGGCAACCGGGCTGAAAACGCATGAGCCATCATCTGTTTTTATTTATGAAATGATAAATGCCTATGGTGGCCCCGAATTGTTTTATAAATCCTTTTATATAAGCTCGGTCAGCCCTTTGGGATTTGTAAAAATCAATGAAAAGGGAAACTTGTTGAATTTTAATTATTATGACCGTATCGATTTACAAAATGCCATCCTTCCATTTATGCTAAAAACAATAAAGCAGCAATTGGATTTTGGTATTGATACACAAACTTGTTTTTGCCTTGGGACAGGGAAAAATTTCAAATTCCTGAAAAAGTTAAACGGGGAACATCGCTTTTTTGAAAAGATTGTCCCATTGGAACACCCACGTTATGTCATGCAATACAAATCAAAGCAAAAACAAGGATACATCGAAAAGTATTTGCGGTTGCTTTGTGGGGAATGATGTTTTCAATCCATTTTTTGCTTATCTTTGGCAATCCAAACCTCGGAAACTTTTGATTTATCATTCACAACTAATTTTTTCATCATGAAAAAACAATCCCTAATCCTCATTGCATTTATCATAAGTGGATTATCAACTTTTGCCGCTAACGTTGTCATAAACCCTGATAAAGAAACTAAACTTCAAATAATAGAAAACACCTATTCTGTTTTACATTTAAAAAATGTTATTTCAACTGTAAACCTTTCAAATATAAACACTATAAATGGGACTTTTGCCAAAATTGAAATATCTGGATATGGCAAATCGCTTACAGTAGGGGACCCAGAGCTCCCGGTTTTAAAAAAGCTTATTGAAATCCCTTATGGGGCACAAATTGAAACCGAAATAATATATTCATCATTTAAGGATTATAGTTTAGCTGATTTGGGATTTAATTATGCAATAATACCGGCACGTGGCCCTTTATCAAAAAACATTGATGACCCACAATCAATTGAATATACTTTCAATTCGGGCACTTATTCTTCTAACGCATTTACCGGGCAGGAAAATGTCATTGTCGAAACATTGGGCACTATGCGTGGCGTCCGCATTGGGAGGATTAAAATTGCCCCTGTCCAATACAACCCTGTTTCAAATATGTTGAGGGTATTTGATGAATTGGAGATTAAAATAACATTTATAAATGGGGATATCCCATTGACCAAAAGTTCAAAGCAAAAATATTTCTCCCCTTTTTATGAGAATATCTATTCTAAGATATTTAATTATAAAGAATTGGGCAACAAAGAACTTATTACCGATTCACCGGCAACTTATGTTATTGTTTCTGACCCAATGTTCCAGGACAACCTCCAGCCATTTGTTGAGTGGAAAAGCAAAAAGGGTTTTAGGGTGATAACAGCCTATACAGATAACCCGGACGTTGGAAACACAACAGGATCGATAAAAGCATATTTAGAAGGCCTTTACAATAATCCCCCTGAAGGGCACAACCCACATTGTTTTATTCTGTTTGTGGGCGATGTTGCCCAAATACCTGCATTTTCTGGAACAACCTCCAACCATGTAACCGATCTCTATTATGCCGAATACACAGGTGATATTTTTCCTGAATGCTATTATGGGCGTTTTTCGGCAACAAATCAGGAGGAACTTGAGGCACAACTGATAAAAACCCTTGAATATGAAAAATACCAATTTCCCGAACCGGCTTTTCTTGATACGGCAATGTTGGTTGCAGGGGTGGCTTCGGGCTTCGATACAATTTGGGGATATGGTCAAATCAATTATCTGGCAAATAATTATTTGAACCTGGAATATGGTATTTATTCTCATATATATGTCCCACCTTTTAGCCCAGATACCAATTACACAAACCTTATGGTCCAAAAAATAAACAATGGTGTTTCATTTGTTAACTACACAGGGCATTGTGGTATATTTGGGTTTTCTAACCCTCCATTAACAATTGGCAATATCACTGATTTTACAAATGAGGGTAAATATCCACTTATAGTTGGGAATTGTTGTTCGTCCGCTTCTTTCAATACCACCAGCTTTGGGGAAATGTTGGTAAGGGCATTAAACAAAGGTGCATTAAGTTTTATCGGGGCTTCTAACCTTACTTATTGGGATGAGGATTATTGGTGGATGACAGGTTTCAAAAGCATTTCCTCAAACCCTCAATACAACCCTGATAACCTTGGATTGGCCGATCGTTGGCTACATTATAACAATGAACCTTTAAACGAATGGTTCATAACCCAGGGACAAATGCCGGCTGCGGGAAACCTCGCTATTACCCAATCAGGTTCAAGTATGGAAAATTATTATTGGGAAGCCTATAACCTCCTTGGCGACCCATCTGTTATGATCTATATTCCTGAACCAGAATTGCCAGAAGTAAATTATGCACCTTCGATTGCAACCGGAACCGAAACTTTTATCGTAAACACCGAACCTTATCTTTATGCGGCCTTGTCGATGAACGGTGTATTGCACGGAGCTGCTATTGCAGATGAAAATGGGATTGCAGAAATAAACATCTTTCAGGTTTTTACCGAACCGGGAGTTGCTGATATTGTTGTAACAGGCCAAAACAAAGAGCCCTTTTTCGGGACAGTTATGATTGAAACAGCGGAAGGGACTTGGGTTTTGTTACAATCTTATGAAATTGATGATTCTAATGGCAATAACGATGGAAAAGCTGATGCAGGGGAAAACATACTTTTGGATATTTCTTTGCATAATTTTGGAAATATTGCTTCTGGCGATTTAACAGCATCCTTATCAATTGCGGATACAAACATTAGCATATTAAACAACATAAATACATGGTCATCACTGGATCCGGGGGATTCAGAAATAAATAATGGGGCATTTTCATTTGATGTAGGCCAGTTTTGTTTAGATGGCCATATTGCGGAATTTAACCTGGAAATAACCGATAATACCAATACCTGGAATTCGGTTTTTTCAATAACACTTCACTCGATAACAACAGAAATCCCAGAAATACAATCTTCAGAACCAATATCAAACTTGAAAATTTATCCCAATCCATTTTCAAATCAAATTACCATTGATTATGACTTGGGAAACGCATCAGATATAAGTATTGCAATTATTGATTTATTGGGGACACAACTCATCAGCTTCAAACCCGGTTATCAGCAATCTGCCGGAAGCCATAATGAGGTATTGAAAACAGGCAATTTACTATCAGGAATATATCTTTGCAAAATCCAGGCAGGCAATTTTACGATCATCAAACGAATTGTACTTGCCAGATAGATTATATGGTGCAGTATATTTATTTTCTGTTGATCCTTAGATCCGCAAGGATTTTTATTAGTGCAATCCAATGATTGGATTATACGGAAAATCAATCACATATTTTAGTGATATGACATTCGTGTAATTAGGGAAATTGGTATCCAAATAAGGAAATTCAGTAAATAGGCCACTTTTATTAAAATCCCAGGATTTTGGAAACCATATTTTTTCAGGGGGAGAAATGAACAAAAACCGTTGAAATGTCAATAAACCGGTTGATAAGTGCCTGTTTTTGAACACCCCAAGCCCAGTTCTGTCCCCTTGGGCAACATCTGCCCCACACATCAATACTTTTTGTGCCTTTTGGATATCCAGTTTAAGGCCCAGTCCTGTCCTTATCTCGATCAGGAGCTTGAAATTTTCCAATGGGTCGGCAACGTTGACATCGACCCCCACAAAAGAATTGGAACTGGTAATCGGCATTGATCCTTTCCAACAACATCTTGTCCGACAGCCTTGTATAGGACTTCAGGAATTGAAGGACGATTTTCCCTTGTGGTGAAAAAACGGGGCTACGACCCTTATGGTGCCCCTTCAGGCCAAATTCCCTGACCAGTTCGCCCTATGGGATTTTATCATGGATTTTCCCGAGTTTGCTTTTTTGAAACTGCTCCAATATAATTCAAAATCCTGTTCCTTAAGTTCAATTAGTAAATGCGACTTTTTGAATCAAAATTCAGGGGCCGTGTGGAATCTAATATTTTGCGTATTTTTGGCATAGCTTTAAAGATTACCCCGAAATTAAGCCTTTTTTGGCCCTTTTTGGGGTTTTCTATTAAAACTTATCAACGGTATATGTTGATATCACAGGACTTGGGGTATTCCTGAATGTCCCTATTGTAAGAAGGCAGATGGCAAATTACTGTATTGCCAACTGCCTTTTTTATAATCAATACTTGAAAACAAGGACTCCTTTAACGTTTCACGATTTTTGTGCTATAAGCCTGCTTTCCATCCAAAGAAACCGACAAATAATAAACACCTGGTTTCAGGCTCGACATATCATAATCTATCAGGTATTGCCCTTTGGCTTTATAACCTTCATTCTTTTTCATTACCTCTTTTACAAGGATATCATAAATGGAAAATCCAACATAGGCCCCAACAGAAAGATTATACTCAATAATCAAATCCCCCTTTACAGGATTTGGATACGCATTAATGGAAACAAGGCCCGGGTTATCATTTCTGGCAAAACTATCTTCACCGTGCAACGAAAGCAACAGGTCAACTGTTTTGTCAACATGCC
>Ga0164315_10001803_pt1 | contig 16250 bp, 21 predicted proteins | sample GuaBasSedimGuay6_FD_113737 | JGI IMG/M metagenome (GOLD analysis project Ga0164315, IMG submission 113737) | Subseafloor sediment microbial communities from Guaymas Basin, Gulf of California, Mexico - Guay6, Core 4569-2, 0-3 cm | ecosystem: Environmental > Aquatic > Marine > Hydrothermal vents...
GTCGCAACCCACAGTTGACCAATAATCTCTGCCACACTCAGGTTACGATTAAAACCCTGCTGAGCGGTTGAACAAAAAGAGCATTCCAGCGCACAACCAACCTGCGATGAAACACAGAGCGTCCCACGATTCTGTTCCGGTATAAAAACGGTTTCAACCCGATTATTACAGCCGAGCTGAAGAACCCACTTCCGCGTTCCATCCTTAGATTTTTGCTCAAAAACAACTTCTGGAACCAAAACCTCGCAGTGCTCTTTTAACCAGGCTCGTAGCGTTTTGCTCAAATTGGTCATCTCATCAAAATCGATGACCCGTTGCTGATGAATCCACTTGAGAAGTTGTGTCGCACGAAAAGGTTTTTCGCCCATCTCGACAAAAAAGGCCTCCATGCCCTTTCTATCTAAGTCAAAAAGATTCTGCTTTTTCGTGCTCATTTTTCAGTCAAACAGCCCGTTATTAACGAGTGCGCACGCAGACTTCTTCATCAGAAAAGAAGTAAGCAATCTCTTCTTTTGCAGTTTCAGGAGCATCTGAACCATGGACCGCATTTTCATCAATGCTGCTGGCGAAATCAGCACGAATTGTTCCTGCATCGGCTTCTGCTGGATTAGTCGCACCCATTAGCTCACGATTTTTAAGGATTGCATTTTCACCTTCAAGCGCCTGAACCATGACTGGGCCAGAGATCATGAATTCAACCAGATCATTGAAAAAGGGGCGCTCTTTATGAACAGCATAAAAACCTTCAGCCTGCTCTCGTGTTAACTGAACCATTTTTGAGGCGATAATTGTGAGACCACCTTTTTCAAAGCGACTGTAAATTTCACCAATAACATTTTTAGCCACTGCATCAGGCTTAACAATAGAAAAAGTACGTTCAATCGCCATTTAAATCTCCAAAATTTCAATAAACAAAACCCGTGATTATACACGGGTTTTGGGGCACAACACCGAACTAATTAGACACTATACTGAAAAGCTTTCTCCACAACCGCAACTATCCTTAACATTCGGATTATTGAAGCGAAAAGCCTCATTAATCCCTTCACGGGTGTAGTCCAATTCCGTGCCGTCAAGAAAGCTCATGCTCTCATCTGAAATAATCACTTTCACGCCATGGCTTTCGATCACCTGATCATCTGGCCCTGTTTCATCTGCATATTCGATAACATAAGCAAAACCGGTACAACCTGATTTTTTTACGCCGAGTCTTAACCCCAGGCCATGACCCCGCTTCTCAATCTGCTTCTGTATCTGCGTCGCCGCTCTCTCAGTCAGTATTATTGACATATTTAACCCCTAATTCTCTATTCAACAGCCAAATTTCACTAAAGCCCGCTAATAATCTGTTTAAATTCTCGCAAAAAATGATCCATATCATCTTCACTATTATCCCAGCCAATGCTCACTCGTATCGCGCTACGGGCCAACTCACGCTCAACACCCATCGCCAATAAAACATGGCTAGGCTCTTTACCTTCACTCGAGCAGGCCGAACCACTCGAGACTTCAATCCCCTTTCGGTCCAGCTGCATCAAGAGCATCTCGCCATCGAGCCCTTCCACACCAAGCTGAAGCGTATTGGGTAGCCGTTCAACTTTTTCGGCAAATATCCTTACAGTGGGCATCTCAGCAAGACCCCGCTCCAACCTGTCGCGCAAACAACGAAGCCTTCTCGACCTTTGACACTGCTCGCGCAAAGCAAGTTCAGCCGCTTTACCAAATCCAACGATTGCCGCGACATTTTCGGTTCCAGAGCGGTTACCTTTCTCCTGGCCACCCCCATGCAATAGGGGCTCCAGCTCAATCGAGCGATCATGCACAAGCGCACCAACGCCTTTTGGGCCGTGCATTTTGTGTGCTGATAACGACATCATTTGAACGCCACTTTGCCGAAAACTGATGGGCAGTTTCCCTGCTACCTGAACAGCATCTGTGTGAAAAACTACACCATGGGAAGCCGCCCAGATCGCCAGCTCCCTAACATTCTGACAAACTCCTGTTTCATTGTTTGCCATCATCACCGACATTAGCCCTGTTTTATCACTTACAACCGCCGCTAAACCACTCACGCTAATTAGCCCATTCCTGTCAACAGGAATTCTTTCTATTTCCCAGCCTAATTTTTCGAGCGGCACCACCGACCCCAGTACAGAATCATGCTCCGTTGCTCCTACAAAAAAAGTCGCACGGGACGATTTGTTCCAGCAAAACCCTTTTATTGCAAGATTATTTGCCTCGGTTCCACCGCTTGTAAAAATAACCTGAGCCGGTTGCGCATCCACTAAAGCAGCCACTTGAGCACGCGCGGTTTCAACTGCATCGCGCGCCAATCTCCCCGACCGGTATAAAGTTGATGGGTTACCAAAATGGCTAGCCAAATAAGGCATCATTGCCTCCAAAACTCGGCTATCTAGTGGTGTTGTTGCATTATGATCCAGGTAGATCATTAGTTAGTGTATAGGCTAAACAGACACTCCGATTCAGGAGAGGGGAGGTTCTGCCGCACCTAAAGACTCCTTTAAGGGTGCTTGTTAAATTCTCATATAGAGGTCTAGCTTGATATCTTGCTCTGCTTTTTTGTCCTGCCGCCCTGCCACTTCCTGAAACTCTTTTCTCAGCATAAGATCGCTCAAGCTAATTCCCTGTAGATAATCTTTTATATGCCTACTCAATCCAACCCATAAATGGTGCGTCAGACAGGGTAAATCATCCTGACAATCCCCTTTACCCTCACAGTTTGTTGAATCAATCACCTCATCAACAGCGATAACAATATCGGCAATACTGATCGCTTCCAGCGTCTTTTTTAAACGATAACCACCACCCGGCCCACGAACACCAACAACCAGGCCTGCTTTGCGAAGGCGAGCAAACAGTTGCTCAAGGTATGAAAGAGAGATGCTTTGTCGACCCGATATTTCAGTCAAAGTAACCGGCCCTTTCTCGTAATGAAACGCCAGGTCCAACATTGCTGTGACGGCATAGCGCCCTTTCGTGGTTAACCGCATAGTAATTACCCTTATTAAGCTAAGGTGATCACTATACATAACCTACTATTTTAGTCAACAAATCACACTGAACTACTATCTAGCCGTCTTTATCATCCTGGTGCTCAGAGACCGCCTCCTTTTCTTTTTCAACACCTAGATCAATTTCACAATCTTCGAGCTCTGATAATGGCTGTTCATTTACTTCATAACCGGCATCGTGCAGCATCTTTTTCATCGATTCCATTTGATGATCCATACCGTGAATATGATCAAGCATCTTATTAATTGCATTGGCGACTGGATCAGGCATATCTCGTGTTGAGCCATAGGCATCAAAGCCCATTTTTGATGCAATGGCCTCTCTGTCCGAATTTTTTTCAGCTTTCTCGACCGCGACAATCCGACCAGGAATTCCGACCACTGTTGCACCTTCCGGAACAGGATTCACCACCACTGCATTCGAACCGATGCGCGCGTTGTCACCAATCATTATAGGACCAAGCACTTTTGCTCCTGCACCAACGACCACACCTTGACCCAAAGTCGGGTGCCTTTTACCTTTATCCCAGCTCGTTCCACCCAGTGTCACACCATGGTAAAGCGTACACCCATTGCCAATTATTGCCGTTTCACCAATTACAACGCCCATTCCATGGTCGATGAAAAAACACCGGCCAATCTGTGCACCGGGGTGAATTTCGATACCCGTCACCCAGCGTCCTATATGTGAAAGCAATCTGGCAAGCAGCTTGAAACCGCTATTCCATATGCGGTGACTCATTCGATGCAGCATAATTGCATGAAACCCCGGGTAGGCGGTAACCACCTCCAGGGCAGATCGAGCCGCCGGGTCGCGCTCGAACACGCAATTGATCTCTTCTTTAATCCGCTCAAACATATCTTTACCGATCACTCCGACTTATGTCTTTCTTCTCTTTCATCATACTAAATATACCTCTGAGGATGTCGACCTCCTTTTTTTCGAGCCGAACTCTGTTGTATAGCCTCTTCATTCGGCGCATTAAAGAGCGAGACCGCTCTGGCTGGGTAAAGCCGATATCATACAAAGTCTGCTCAAGATGGCCATAAAAAGCCTCAATCTCGTTAGCCGTTGACAGGCGATCTTCTGACCTTTTCGCTGTTTTAACCACTTCATCACTACCCATTACAGCCATTCTTAATTCATAGGCGATGACCTGAACCGCGGCGCCCAGGTTTAGGGAACTAAAGTCGGGGTTACACGGAATATGCAAAAGATAGTGACAGCGATCCAGCTCTTCATTAGTCAGCCCCGAGTTTTCTCTACCAAAAAGAATGGCAACTTTAGCTTCCTGAGACTCTTTCGCTGCTAATTTCGCTCCATCATGGCTCGATAGCTCTGGCCAACTAATTGTCCGCCTTCTAGCACTGGCACCCATGACTAAATCACAATCAATCAGTGCTTCGTCCAGTGTGTCACAAACAACAGCATTACTCAGAATCCCATCCGCCCCAGATGCCCGAGAAGTCGCATCAGCCGAAGGGAAAATTTTTGGAGAAACGAGCCGCAAGTCATGCAACCCCATGTTCTTCATCGCTCTTGCCACTGCACCGATATTACCGGGGTGCGTTGTTTCAGCAAGAATAATTCGGATGTTTGAAAGCAAAATAGCTCCTTTCTGCTAGAAATGACGAAATTCGCCAAGAGTAAAAGCGAGGTATTTTCCACTCTTCTGAGATAGACGTCCAACACTCTTTAGTTACTCAAACCGGGAAAGTACTGGAAAATCCATGCAACAACATCCCTAGAAAAAAACAGGCGAACATCACAGCGATGCCTGCTCAATCTTTAGCACATCAAGGTCACCTGTGCAGTTGCGCACCAGAAGGCAATACAGCCCGCCTTCTCCCGCTCACATACAGCATGAAGAAGACCGATAACGACTGACTTTTTATCAAACTGTTCAGCCCAAATCCTCTTTGGTTTATTCGGATAAATTATCCTCTAAAAATGGGTATGTTACGAAACTCTAATTTATGGCAGACTACCCACTGATATTCAGCCATAAAATTACAATTCTATAATATTGAGGAGATTTTAATGAACACTACCACTTATATGATTATGCTCGGTTTACCCCTCGGGCTGGCTTTCATGATCCTATACACAATCTACGGCAATAAAGGCGGTGGCGCTGTTCGGAAGTCGTTAACAGGTATTTTGCCAATCTATGAACCTGATTTGGAAAGCGGCCATCACAAACGAGCGGTTCGGACGATTCTCAGCAATACTGACCACATTACAGATGACACGGAAAAAGCGATTTACTATGTCCTTGCTGCTCGAGCATTGGTCGCAGCAAAAGATTTTCGTCAGGCCCTGTTTAGCGCTGAGATCGCAACAGCCAGCTTTCCAAAGCACTTTGAAGGTAGTTATAAAAAGTTTCAGAATTACAAAGATGAGTGCGCGACTCTGGGTGACCAATGCAGAGAAAAGCTCGATGCTGACATGATTAAAGAAGCCACCTCAGCCGCTGATGGCCTTAAAAATGGTACCGCAAAGGAAATTGCCGCATGGTTTGATGTCGCTTAACAGACTAAATACCATCGATTCGTATTAAACAGACGGGACTGACTTATTCAGTTCCGTTTTTTATTGCGTATAAGCTAGTGACTATCGTTTACAGCGCCCAGGACAACATTGAGGCGAGTATTGTAAAAGGGCTCTTAGAAGCCAATGGAATAGCTGCCTCTATAAATGGCCACTATTTAGCGGGTGCGATAGGCGAGCTACCAACAGCGGGGCTCATCTCGATAAGCGTTGAAGAACGACAGGTAGACAACGCCAGGACAATTATTTCTGAGTACGAACAGGCTTAGGGTCTATTACCTGCAATAATAACCAGCACCTGCATCCGTATCGTCTGGAAAAACAAAAGGGTTACAGACTTTAGTCTGTAACCCTTTTGTTTTATTGGCTGGGGAACAAGGATTTGAACCTTGGTTGGCGGAGTCAGAGTCCGCAGTCCTGCCGCTAGACGATTCCCCAAATCCCGTGTGTGGTCCTTACCCCAAAAAGAATTAACGTTTTGAGTACTGAGGACGCTTTCTTGCTTTGTGCAGACCAACCTTTTTACGCTCAACTTCACGAGCATCACGTGTAACGTAGCCCGCTTTTCTTAACGCTGGACGCAGTGTTTCGTCGTATTCCATCAAAGCACGTGTAATTCCATGACGAATTGCACCCGCCTGACCAGATGAACCACCACCTCTGACGGTGATTGAGATATCAAATTTATCAACCAACTCAGTCAGTTCAAGTGGCTGACGAGAGATCATTCTATCTGTCTCACGACCGAAGTATTTGTCAATTTCAAGACTGTTAACGACAATCTTGCCGCTACCTGCTCTTGCGAAAACACGAGCCGTTGAACTTTTACGACGACCCGTTCCGTAATATTGTGTTGCTGCCATAATATTTCCGTCTTACCCTGTATTATATATCTAACGCTTTAGGCTGCTGAGCTTGATGTGTATGCTCTGGCCCAACAAAAACCTTGAGCTTTTTAAACATCGCTCTGCCCAGAGGATTTCTTGGCAACATGCCTTGAACGGCAGTTTTAATAATCCTGTCTGGAAAAGTTTTTCTCATTTTACCAAGACTAACTGTCTTCAAGTTTCCAATATACCCCGTGTGATGGTGATACATTTTATCTTGCTCTTTATTACCAGTTACCCTGATTTTCTCAGCATTGATTACAACGATATAATCGCCAGTATCAACATGCGGAGTGTATTCTGCTTTATGTTTGCCACGTAGGCGCCTTGCTATCTCAGCAGACAATCTGCCCAGTGTTTTGCCATCTGCATCGACTACGAACCAGTCACGAGTGACTTCGGCTGGCTTCGCGCTAAAAGTTTTCATCAAATTTGCTCCGAGTTTACGGTCGCGGAAAAGCCAGAAATTATACCTTTTTTCAGGAACTGTTCAACCATTCATGAGAAATTTAATCTAATTCAGCTCTATTTTTTACAAAAAACCTCGAACATAAGAGCCCCAGCTCAAACAACAGCCAAACAGGAACCGCCAAAAGTGTCTGTGAAATAACGTCTGGAGGGGTCAAAATCATCCCAAAAACAAAGGCCCCTACAATAACATAGGGTCTTTTTTCAGCCAGGCTCTTCTGGCTCACTGCACCCGTCCAGATTAAAACAATCGTTGCGATAGGTATTTCAAATGAAAGGCCAAATGCAAAAAAAAGTGTCAGTATAAAATCCAGATAGCGGCTTATGTCGGTCATGATCGCGACCCCTTCTGGAGCTGTCGCCGTCAAAAAACCGAAGGCAAGCGGGAATACAACGTAATATGCAAAGGCCATTCCAAGATAAAAAAGAACGCTGCTCGCCACCAGAAGCGGGAAAACCAGTCGTTTCTCATGGCTATATAGGGCCGGCGCAATAAACCCCCATGCCTGAAACAAGATCCAGGGCATCGAGAAAAAGATAGACAACACCATTGTCAATTTGAAAGGCGCCAAAAAAGGAGAGGCCACCTCGATGGCAATCATCGTACTCCCTTCCGGAAGGTGTACCGTCAAAGGGCCAGACAGGTAACTATAAATATCATTCGCAAAAGGAAAGAGAAGTAAAAAGATAACCAGAACCCCCATTACAACTCGCAGCAACCGATCTCTCAACTCAACAAGGTGCGATAAAAAAGGCTGCTCTACTAGCTTAGCTCCCTCAGTCACCCTTATTCACCGGGCGATTTTTCCCTAACCCATACAAATCATCAGAATCTTGAAGCTTACCCCTCGCTCGCCTCAGGGACTCCGAGGCCTGCCGCACCTCGTCATGAAGCGCCTCAGTTAGCTGATTGACCTCTTCAATAGGGTTTTCTGCCAGCATCGATTGCTTTAGTTCTTCCATTTCCAGCTCTTTGCTCAGCTCCTGCTTAACACTTGAAACGTAGCCCCGCGCCTTGCCGAGCCAAAAGCCACCGACGCGCGCCACTTTTGGCAAACGCTCCGGCCCTATCACCAGCAGCGCAACGATGCCAATCATTGCCAATTCCCAAAATCCAATATCAAACATTTTGCGGACTCGTGATTATGAGCTTTTTTCGTTTTCTTTTTGGGTCACTTCACCATCGATCACTTTATCTGAACTGCTTTCGACTGGATCTGCGTCAGATGAGGCTGTTGCCTCCCCCTCTTTCATGGCATGTTTAAAACCTTTAACCGTCGAGCCCAGATCACTTCCTAAATTGCGCAGTCTCTTTGTTCCAAACAGCAACAAAACGATAACCAAAACAATCAATAACTGCCAAATACTAATACCCATTTGCTTTTCTCCTGGTTGACGCCGGCATCCACCGACTGCCTATCAATATTCTATTTACGACTGGCTTTTTCTTCTAATCCAGACAAACCAAATCGACGACCCAATTCTTTCAGCACATCATCGGGACCTAAATCATTGTGCGCCAGCAATACCATACTATGAAACCAGAGATCTGCTGTTTCGTAGACGATTTGCTCCTTATCACCACCCTTTCCCGCAATAATTGTTTCTGCTGCCTCTTCACCTACCTTCTTGAGAATGGTATCGGTTCCTTTGGCATAGAGCGAGGCGGTATATGAGCTTTCAGGGCTATCTTGTTTACGCTGCTCCAACACCTCAGCCAGCATTTTAAGCACATCACTCATCAACTATTACTCCTATAAATTTCCTCAGGATCTTTTAAGACCGGCTCAACGGTCTCCCACTGCCCATCTTTGAAATGTCTAAAGAAACAGTTATGTCGCCCTGTATGACAAGCAATCCCTCCAGCCTGCTCAACCGACATTAAAACAACATCTGAATCACAATCCAGGCGCAGCTCAAGCACTTTTTGCCGGTGCCCTGACTCCTCACCCTTTTTCCAGAGTTTTTGTCGGGAGCGAGACCAGTAAACCGCATAACCTTCCACCGCCGTCAGATTTAAGGCCTCTCGGTTCATCCATGCAACCATTAATACTTTCCCGCTTGTTACTTCCTGAGCAATTACCGGAACCAACCCATTCTCATCCCACTTAATCTCATCGAGCCAGGATTTACCGCTCACAGTCGAACCTCAATTCCCCTGTCGCGCATCGCCTGCTTGGCCTCACCAACGGTATATTCTGCAAAGTGAAAAATACTCGCTGCCAATACAGCATCGGCCTTTCCTTCCAGCACACCTGCAGAGAGATGATCAAGATTACCGACACCACCCGACGCGATTACCGGCACATCAACTGCTTCACTAATTGCACGCGTTAGAGGCAAGTCAAATCCTTCTCGAGTTCCATATCGATCCATACTGGTTAGCAAGATCTCACCCGCACCATAACTGACCATTTTTTGAGCCCATTCGATTGCATCCAGCCCCGTCGGCTTGCGCCCACCGTGAGTGAAGATTTCCCATTTAAGTGGCTCTCCCGGCTCACTAACCTGCTTCGCATCAATTGCAACAACGATGCATTGAGAACCAAACCTATCGGCGGCCTCTTTGACGAATTCGGGGTTAAAAACAGCAGCCGTATTAATCCCTACTTTATCAGCACCGGCATTCAGCATGCGCCGAATATCTTCCAGTTTGCGGATACCACCACCCACTGTTAGCGGAATAAAAACCTCTCCAGCCACCTGCTCAACCATATGAACAATCGTATCCCGATTATCTGAGCTAGCGGTGATATCAAGAAAAGTGATCTCATCGGCCCCTTCAAAATCATAGCGCCGAGCAACCTCAACAGGATCACCTGCATCTCGAATATTGACAAACTTGACCCCTTTAACAACACGGCCATTATCAACATCTAGACAGGGAATAATCCGTTTCGCGAGTGCCATCTGTTTATTTTCCGTAAGAAATAGCGATCTTTTCAGCCGCCTCGAAATCCAGCGTCCCTTCGTAGATCGCTCGACCGGTGATCGCACCCATAATCCCGCTACCGGCTACTTTCCCCAGTGCGTGAATATCATCCATATTGGTGATTCCACCCGAAGCAATAACCGGTATTTTCACCGCCTCCGCCAGCCTGACCGTCGCCTCCACATTAACACCATTCATCATGCCATCACGGCTAATATCGGTATAAACAATCGCCTCGACACCATCCGACTCGAACTGCTTCGCAAGATCAATCACATTATGACTGGAAATATTCGCCCAGCCATCGGTTGCCACCATGCCATCTTTTGCATCAAGCCCAACAATAATGTGGCCGGCAAACTTAGATGCCACTTCACCGATAAACTCGGGTTCACTAACCGCCTTGCTGCCAATGATCACGTATTGAATGCCCGCATCAAGATAGGCCGCAATAGTCTCTTTATCGCGGATTCCACCACCGATCTGAACGGGTGTATCAGGATATGCTGTCGTAATCGCTTTAATCACTTCGTGATTAACCGGCTTGCCTGCGAAAGCGCCATCCAGATCCACAAGATGGATCCGTCTTGCGCCCGCTGCAACCCATTTCCCAGCAACCGCAACAGGGTCATCAGAAAAAACAGTATCATCTTCCATGCGCCCTTGACGAAGACGAACGCACTTACCCTCTTTAAGATCGATAGCGGGGATCAATAACATTTAAAAAAACCTCTATTAATTATTTGGTATAGCACCATTCCAACCTAGAAAATTCTCTAGCAGCTGCAATCCTGCTGTCTGGCTTTTTTCTGGGTGAAACTGTACGGCAAAAATATTTTTATGGCTCAGCGCGCAGCTAAAGGGCTCTGGATAATCAGCCGTTGCTGCACTATTTTCCGCACACTCTGGAACAGCGTAGTAACTATGTACAAAGTAGAAACGAGCCTCCTGAGGAATCCCTTTCCAGAGTGGGTGCTGAATAGTTTGATGAACATTATTCCAGCCCATATGCGGAATTTTGAGTTTTTCCCCTTCAGGGGATACAAGCCCTCTTTCAAAGTGAACGACTTTGCCCGGTATAAGCCCCAAACAGCTAACCGAATTGCCCTCGTCGCTCTCTTCCAGAAGCGCCTGCATTCCAAGACAAATCCCGAGAAAAGGACGATCTTCCGCAGTCTTCTTAAGCACCTCGATCAGTGACTGCTCTTCAAGTGCCAGCATGCAATCTTTGATTGCCCCAACACCCGGAAAGACAATTCTGTCTGCCTGAATAATTTTATCCGGATTAGAGGTGATAATAATCTCTGAACCTTGAGCCACATGCTCAAGCGCCTTGGAGATCGAGTGAAGGTTACCCATCCCATAATCAATAACCGCTACTGAAGCCATTACTTTATCCAGTCACTATTTTACAGAGAACCTTTTGTCGATGGCATTATTCCCTGCATCGCAGAATCAGGAGCAGCAGCCATCCTCAAAGCCCGCCCAAATGCCTTGAAAATAGTCTCTGCAACGTGATGAGCATTAACACCTTTCAGATTATCAATATGAATGGTTGCCTTCGCATGATTAACAAAACCCTGGAAAAACTCTCTGAACAGATCTACATCAAACTCACCTATTCGGCCACGCGGAAAGTTGACAGCATACTCAAGACCCGGACGACCTGAAAAGTCGATGACAACACGCGATAGCGCCTCATCAAGTGGAACATAGGCGTGTCCATAACGAGTTAACCCCTTCTTATCGCCTAATGCTTCAGAAAAAGCCTGGCCAAGAGTGATACCGATATCTTCCACCGTGTGGTGGGCATCAATCTCAAGATCACCTTTAGCTTTCACTTCCAGATCAATCATTCCATGGCGTGCAATCTGGTCCATCATATGATCTAAAAATGGCACCCCAGTTTCAAAAGAAGACTGGCCTGTTCCATCCAGGTTAATACGCACTATTATCTGAGTTTCCAGCGTATTCCTAACGATTTCTGCACTACGTCCAGCCATTTGAATATTCACTTAAGGTGTGTAAAAGGGGAATGATAAAGATTTTTGATACGGTTTGCACGAAGAGCTATTAAACCGGCAATAAAAGCATGAATCATCGCACCGCAAGTTTTGTAGGGATATCCTTACAAAACTTGCGGTGCGAACCGACTTCCTTATTTAACAAGGTAGAATAGAATTATTACGTCGTCACAGGAAAAGGACTTCAAGGGACAATTCAACAGGACGTTGCCAAGGAAGGACCCATTTAAACCAACCAAGCTAAAGACGACCTTAACCCTGATAAATATCATTTATCAGGGTTTTTTTATACCCGCCATTGATGACCACCCCTTCCTAGCCTGCAACGACGCACTATCACACATAGAAAAGGGTGAGCCAAAAGACCCACCCTTAATATAGATCAGACAATTTATGCGACTTAAACCGCTCCGCGAGCTGCCCGCTTTCGCTCATTCTCTGTTAGCATCTTTTTACGGATACGGATAGACTTTGGCGTCACCTCTACCAACTCATCATCATCGATAAACTCTAGCGCCTGCTCCAGTGTCATTTTTTGAATAGGAACTAAAATTAAGTTCTCATCGGTACCCGCTGCACGGATATTATTCAACTGCTTTGCTTTCGTGGGATTAACCACCAAGTCATTTGCACGCGCATGAAGACCGACAATCATTCCTTCATAAACAGGGTCAGCATGAACGAGCAGCAACTTGCCACGCTCTTGCAAGTTAAACAATGCAAAGGCGAGCGCTTTCCCGGCTGTGTTTGAGACCAACACACCATTAATCCGCTGCCCTAAAGGGCCCTCTTTAACCGGTCCGTAATGATCAAAAACATGGTAAATCAAACCGGAACCTGATGTTGTTGTCATGAATTCAGTCTGAAAACCGATCAAACCACGTGAAGGCATCATATATTCAAGACGAACACGTCCCGCACCATCTGGAACCATATTCTTAAGCTCAGCTTTACGCTCACCCAGTTTCTCCATCACCGAACCTTGATTCTCATCTTCCACTTCGATGGTCACAAACTCATAAGGCTCACAAAGTTCTCCATGAACCTCTTTAACAATTACCTCAGGACGAGAAACACCCATCTCAAAGCCCTCACGACGCATATTCTCAATCAGAACAGAGAGGTGAAGCTCTCCACGACCCGAAACTTTAAACTTATCAGGATCACCCGTATCATCAACGCGTAGCGCAACGTTGTAGCGAAGCTCAAGATTCAAACGGTCTCTGATCTGGCGAGAGGTGACGTACTTACCTTCTTTTCCAGCGAAAGGAGAGGTGTTCACCTGAAATGTCATGGTAATGGTTGGCTCGTCGACCGACAAAGGCGGCAAAGCCTCAACCAGATCTGGACTACAAATTGTGTCTGAAATGCTCAGTGGATCAAGACCAGAGAAGGCAATAATATCACCGGCTCTTGCTTCCTCCTGCTCAACTCTTTCCAGCCCTTTAAAGCCCATAATCTGCAAGACTCGTCCACTACGCTCATGGCCGTGCATGTCCACAACTGTTATCGGTTTATTCTTTTTTAACACGCCACGCTGAACTCGACCAATACCGATCAAGCCCACATATGAGCTGTAATCAAGGCTTGAGACCTGCAACTGCAAGCCCCCTTCTGGATCAACATCAGGCGCTTTCACTTCATCAACAATTGCTTGAAAAAGTGGCGTCATATCACCGTCTCTTACATCTTCCTCTAAACCCGCATAACCATTTAATGCAGAGGCGTAGATTACAGGAAAGTCTAGCTGTTCATCGGTTGCACCTAAGCGATCAAACAGCTCAAAAGTCTGATCAAGAACCCACTCAGGACGTGCCCCTGGGCGATCAATTTTATTGATAACAACAACCGGTTTAAGACCTAACGCGAATGCTTTTGAGGTTACAAAGCGAGTCTGAGGCATCGGCCCATCAACCGCATCCACCAACAGAAGAACCGAATCAACCATAGAAAGAACACGCTCTACCTCACCGCCAAAATCAGCATGGCCCGGTGTATCCACAATGTTGATGTGATAACCATCCCAGTCAATTGCTGTATTTTTAGCCAGAATGGTAATTCCACGCTCTTTTTCAAGATCGTTAGAGTCCATCATCCGCTCGGTCGTTGCGACATGATCCTCAAATGTTCCAGATTGCTGGAGTAATTTGTCAACCAAAGTCGTTTTACCGTGATCAACGTGGGCAATAATTGCGATATTTCTTAGTTTTTCAATCATCTCTTCTATCTACTTTTAGCTTACTTCTTCAAAAAAACCGGAAGCAGGCGCTCACAAAATAAAAGGGCACGCGATGCGCACCCCATTCAATCAAATTCTTTCTGGTCTACTTTTGTTGCCACGGCAACCCGTGAAAGCGCCAGCCATTTTTAAGGTTTCTACGACCATTGTCATTCAGATCCCCCTCAAAACCCTCTTCAACATTAATCAGCTCAGAAAACCCAGCTCCTGCCAGCGCCTTCGCTGCACTCATTGAGCGTTGTCCGCTACGACAAATAAGCAGTAAGGGTGCTTTTGTCTGCCCCACCTGCTGCCGAACATTCTCCACAAAATCAGGCAGCGGCTTCATTTCAGGAAATTCCATCCAGGGAACAGACACTGAACCAACAGGCCCACCCAAAAACTTAATCTCTGCCGATGTTCGAACATCGATTAAAACCGCATCCGGATTTGTCTCCAGCAATTTGAAACTCTGCAAAGGGGACAACCGCTTAATCTTTTCATCCGACATAGCAACTTCTCCATATAGTTAGCCTGCAGCACAAAACAGCATCTCTAGGCAAACGGAATGTTATCAAGGTCAACCGCCTATGATACCCTACACCGTCGATATTTTCAGGTATTTGTCCGTGACACAAAAAATCATCCGCATCGCCACCCGCAGAAGCCCCCTCGCCCTTTGGCAGGCCGAAGAGGTTGCTAGCCTGTTAGAAAGCGCACATCCAGGCCTTAAAACCGAGCTCGTCAAAATGACAACTCGAGGCGACAAAATTCTCGATACACCGCTGGCAAAAGTAGGCGGCAAGGGACTGTTTGTTAAAGAGCTGGAACAGGGAATATTGGAAGGGCGGGCAGACATTGCCGTCCACTCCATGAAGGATGTCCCGGTCGAGTTTCCTCAAGGGCTTCACCTAAAGACGATACTTAAACGAGAAGATCCCCGAGATGCCTTCGTCTCAAACCATTACGCCTCTCTTGAAAAACTCCCATTAAATGCAAAAGTCGGCACATCCAGTCTACGCAGACAATGCCAGATTCGAGCAAAATTTCCACAATTCCAGATCCTGGACCTTAGAGGCAATGTAAATAGCCGCCTGGCCAAACTCGACGCCGGAGAGTATGACGCAATCATTCTCGCTTCAGCCGGGTTAATCCGCCTAAAAATGAAATCGCGCATTAGACTTGCTCTCCCCCCGGAAAGCAGTCTTCCCGCTATCGGCCAGGGTGCTATCGGCATTGAATGCAGGGATGACGACAAATCAACGCATACACTCCTGAAACCTCTACACCATACTGAAACTGCCATTCGTATTGCAGCAGAGCGCGCCATGAACCACCACCTAGAAGGAGGCTGCCAGGTTCCTATCGCCGGTTACGCAGAACTGCTTGGTGACGGCACAATCAAACTGCGAGGATTAGTCGGCGCTCCAGATGGCTCCAGAACGATTTATCACGAACAGATTGGCTCTATAAATGAGCCCGAGGCACTGGGTATCGCAGTTGCTAAGTCTCTTCTATCTCAAGGCGCTGGAGAAATACTTCAATCCCTTTATGGCTAAGACTCAATCCCTTCAAGGAGTTGGCGTTCTCGTTACACGACCAAAAACTCAAGCGGAAGCCTTGTCAAAGCTAATCAAGGCCGCCGGCGGCCACGCCATTATCTTCCCAACTTTGATCATAAACGAAACGCATAACCGCCAAAAAGCGCTTAGCACTCTCCACAAAATAGCTTCTCACGACTGGCTTTTTTTTGTCAGCGCTAACGCCGTACACTATGCCGCAAAACTGCTTGGCGGAACCTTTAAAACCCCACAACAAATTAAAATAGCGGCAGTGGGGAAGGCCACTAAAAATGCACTATCGCAGTACAAACTGCTCGCCGATTTAACACCACCTCATACCAGCAGCTCCGAAGCCCTGCTCTCACAACTGGAGGGGCAGAACATGCACGAGAAAAAGTGTATGATTATCCGCGGAGAGGGAGGGCGAGAAACACTCAAGCAGACACTGCAAAGCTACGGAGCAACCGTCTCATACGCGGAGGTATACAGGCGAGATTGCCCAGATAGCGACACAGGCCAACTTGTCTCGAGCTGGAAGAATGGAGAGATTAACTACGTAACGGCCACTAGTGGGGA
>Ga0164315_10001804_pt1 | contig 16247 bp, 1 predicted proteins | sample GuaBasSedimGuay6_FD_113737 | JGI IMG/M metagenome (GOLD analysis project Ga0164315, IMG submission 113737) | Subseafloor sediment microbial communities from Guaymas Basin, Gulf of California, Mexico - Guay6, Core 4569-2, 0-3 cm | ecosystem: Environmental > Aquatic > Marine > Hydrothermal vents >...
ACTCTACAAAGAGTATCGGCGTCAGCGCTTCCCACTGGGAGAGATCAACAAGCTGGCTGGACTTCACAAAGTCGGCCGCGGGCAGCTTTTCGATATGACTTTGTCTTATCAAAAGAATGATTTCTTAACCACTGTCGCGGGAAACCCGGCCAAGGTTCTTACTTTACCCAACGGTTTTGAGCAAAGTGCGCTCGCCATTGCCGTCGAAGAATACCAAGAAAATCAAGCGATTAGATTGACATTTGACTACAATCTGGGCGCGTTTGAGGATGCTGAAATTGAACGTATCATAGCGCGTGTTGAATGTCTGTTGGGCGAAGTCCTTGAGCGGCCGGCAGTTCCTATTTGGGATTTAAACCTGATGCCCGCAGAGGAACGGCGCAAAGTTCTCGTTGAATTCAATGACACAGCGGCATCTTATCCCTTTGATAAGACAATTGTTGATTTGTTTGATGAACAGGTTGAAAAAACACCCCACAATGTGGCTGTGGTATTTGAAGACCAACAACTGACTTATCAAGAATTAAATAGCCGCGCCAACCAACTCGCCCACCATCTGCAAACTTTGGGTGTGAAACCCGAAGTTTTGGTCGCTATTTGCGTCGATCGCTCCTTAGATATGGTCATAGGATTACTCAGCATCCTCAAAGCCGGGGGCGCGTATGTGCCATTAGATCCCAATTATCCCCCAGAGCGGCTGGCATTTATGTTAGCAGATTCACAGGTGCAAGTACTGTTGACGCAACAAACGTTTCTTGAGAAACATAATTCACCCATCAAAGACCGTATTATTTGTTTGGATACAGACTGGGAAATGTTCTCAAATGCCCGTACTTCAAATCCGGTCAGTGGTGTTCAACCCGATAATTTGGCCTATGTCATTTATACCTCGGGTTCGACTGGAAAACCCAAGGGTGTCGTTATTTCTCACCACTCTGTTGTCAACTTCTTAAGTGCGATGCAAGATTCGCCGGGATTGACTGAACAAGATATTTTGTTGGCTGTTACAACAATCTCTTTTGACATTGCGGTGCTAGAACTTTACTTGCCATTGTTGGTGGGTGCTAAGGTCGTGTTAGTGAGTCGTGAAATTGCCTCTGATGGTCTGCAGTTATTAAAAAAGTTAAATAACTCTGGTGCCACCGTCATGCAAGCTACGCCGGCAACTTGGCGTATGCTTTTAACAGCTGGTGAGACAGAGCATTTTTCTCTAAAAAGTTTTATTGGTGGTGAAGCCTTACCTAGTCAATTGGCCCATCAGTTACAGGAGAAAGGGGCTGAGGTTTGGAATTTATACGGCCCGACTGAAACGACAGTTTGGTCTGCTTGTTACCCCGTAGCAAAGGTCCCTTTGACGGGTTTGACGTGTGACACAGAGTCTATAGGTAGCCCTATTGCCAATACCCAAATTTACATTTTAGACCAACACCACCATCCCATGCCTATTGGTGTACCGGGCGAACTTTATATTGGTGGCGTTGGTTTAGCCCGGGGTTATCTTAACCGTCCAGAATTGACGGAAGAGAAATTCATTCCCAATCCCTTCATCAATGTTGAATTGGAATCCGAGAACCCAAAATCGGCTCGCCTGTATAAAACGGGGGATTTAGCCCGCTACCTCCAGGATGGCAAGATTGAATACTTAGGACGCATAGATCACCAAGTTAAGATTCGTGGTTTTCGCATTGAACTGGGAGAAATTGAAGCCGTACTGATACAACACCCCCATGTCCAAGAGACGGTGGTGATAATCCATGAAGAAGTCTCGGTTAATAAACGTTTAGTGGCCTATTTTGTGTCCAACCTAACGCCAGACCTTATTCCCCCCTATATTCTGCGCGATTTTTTGAAAGAGAAACTACCCGATTACATGTTGCCTTCGTTCTTCATCGAATTAGAGGCTTTACCGCTCACACCCAATGGCAAGGTAGATCGTCGTGCGCTTGTTCAGTTATCAGTGAACTGTTCTCAGCTATCAGAAGAGACTTTTGTTGCGCCACGGACACCAGAGGAAGAACTGTTGGTGGGTATTTGGGCTGAGATTTTGGGTGTAAAACGAGTGGGCATTCACGACAATTTCTTTGAACTCGGTGGAGACTCTATCCTCAGTATTCAAGTCGTCGCTAAAGCCAATCAAGCGGGATTGCAACTCACGCCTCGTACTATTTTTCAGCATCAAACCATCGCCGAACTGGTCACGGTGGCGGGTACATCATCGGCTTATCAAGCGGAACAAGGGTTAGTCACAGGTCAAGTACCACTGACACCCATCCAGCATTGGTTCTTTAAACAAAATTTACCGGAACCTCACCATTACAATCAATCCGTGCTGTTTGAAGGTCCATCCGATCTGAATCCGGCCTTGTTAGAGCAAGCGGTGCAACAATTGCTCAGACATCACGACGCACTTCGTCTGCGTTTTACAACAGGTAAGTCTGGTTGGCAAGCCACACAAATCAACCCAGAAGAAGAAACACTTTTTCAATTCATTGATTTATCAACATTACCTGCTCATACTCAACGCTATGCTGTTGAAACAGCCGCCAATCAGCAACAAGCCCGTCTAAATTTCTCAGAAGGCCCGTTGCTGCGCGTGCTGTTATTTTCTTTAGGCACAGAGCAACCCACTCGTTTGCTTATCATCATCCATCACCTCGCTATTGATGGCATCTCATGGCGAATTTTATTAGAGGATTTGCAAACAGCCTATCATCACCTGAAGCGGGGTGATGTCATTCAATTGCCATATAAAACCACGTCTTTTCAAGCGTGGTCTTCTCAGCTCACGGAATATGCCCAGTCACCTGCTATTGTCGCAGAATTAGAGCACTGGCTTTCCCACATTGAGATGACATTGTTGCCGGTAGACCGTTCACCGTCTCAAAACGAGAAGCCATTTGTCGCTAACACGGTTGCTGCTACGGCCCATGTCAAAGTGTCTCTAACTGCCTCTCAAACTCAGGCACTGTTAAATGAGGTACCGCAAGCCTACCACACTCAAATTAATGATGTCCTCCTGACGGCTTTGGTGCAAAGTTTTGCTAAGTGGAGCGGACAACAAACGTTACACCTTGATTTAGAAGGGCATGGACGCGAAATTGATTTTGAAGGCTTTGATATTTCACGCACTGTCGGTTGGTTTACGAGCATTTTTCCGGTTTGGTTAGACTTAGGACCAGCGACTACGCCCGGCGAAGCCCTTAAATCTATTAAAGAACAACTGCGTAGCATTCCTAATCACGGTGTCGGTTACGGACTTTTACGTTATTTGAACCCAAAGACAGCCGCACGCCTGAAAAACATTCCTCAAGCAGAAGTGTGTTTTAACTACCTGGGGCAATTTGACCAACAGGGGGCCGGTGATGCTCTGTTTAAAATCACCAATGAAGACAGTGGGCAAATGCATAGCCCCTTAGAAAATCGTCGCTATCTACTGGAGATAAACGGACTCATAACCGAAGGCCAATTACAACTGGATTGGACTTACAGTGAAAATGTCCATCGTCGGGCTACCATTGAACAACTCGCCCAATATTTTATAGAGGCCTTGACAAACCTCATTGCCCATTGTCAGTTACCAGAAGCGGTGGGTTACACGCCTTCTGATTTTCCGTTGGCCGGTTTAAATCAAGATGAGCTTGATCAATTAACCACGCAACAGGGCAAAAATATTGAGTCGATTTACCCGTTGTCCCATACACAGGCGGGTATACTTTTCCATACCCTTTATGCACCAAAGTCGGGCGTGTATTTTGAGCAATTGAGTTGCACTCTCAATGGCGCACTCAATCTCACCGCCTTCCAACAAGCTTGGCAACACGTTGTTGAACGGCACCCGGTTTTACGAAGCTTTTTTATTTGGGAAAATCGTCACCAGCCACTTCAGATCGTGTGCCGAAGTGTCAATTTACCTTGGCAACAACACGACTGGCGTCGTATGACATCGACAGCGCAGCAAACGCAATTGGAAACTTTTCTCTCAAGCGAGAGGGAGCAGGGCTTTGCACTTGACCAAGCGCCGCTCATGCGTTGTGCCTTTATTCAATTGGGCGAAAACACCCACCAGTTTGTCTGGAGTCATCATCATTTACTGATGGATGGCTGGTGCTTACCTCTCATTCTCAAAGAAGTCTTTGCCTATTATGAAGCCCAATGCCAAGGAATTGAACTGCATTTGGAGCCCCTTCGCCCTTATCAAGATTATATTAGCTGGCTACAACAGCAGGATAAGCCCCAAGCAGAGCAATTTTGGCATAAAAAACTCCAAGGTTTTGTCGCCCCCACACCGCTGTCGGTAGAAGAAACCGCGGGCACTAAAGAAAAAGGCTCTAGACAACAAGAAATTAAATTGCCAAAGCAGACGACTGAGGCGTTGCAAACGCTGGCCCAATACCACCACATTACGTTGAATACCTTAATCCAAGGGGCTTGGGCCCTGTTGTTAAGCCGCTATAGTGGCGAAGACGATATAGTCTTTGGTGCCACCGTATCCGGCCGCCAAATGGCTTTAGTGGATGTGGAAACGATGGTGGGGTTATTTATCAATACGCTACCGGCGCGAGTACAGATTTCAACAGACACGACGCTCATTCCTTGGCTACAGCAATTGCAGAGCCAACAAGTCGAGGCTGAACAATATTCATACACACCGCTGGTTGACATTCAAAGCTGGAGTGAGGTACCGCATGGTACACCTCTCTTTAACAGCATTTTGGTGTTTGAAAATTACCCCATTGATGCTTCTCTGCGACAGCTAAGTCGTCTCACCATCAGCAATCTTCAAGTTTTTGAACAAACCAATTACTCACTCAGTGTCATCTGTGTGCCGGGCCAAGAGTTGTCTCTGAAAATCATTTACGACAAGGCCCGTTTTGAGGCTGCCACGATTGACCGAATGTTGGGCCATTTACAGACGTTGTTAGAAGGCATGGTGGCTAATCCAGAACAACGCGTCACAGAATTACCCATGCTGACGAAAGCGGAGCAACATCAATTATTGGTTGAATGGAACGATACAGCGGCTGTTTATCCAAAAGAGAAGTGCATCCATCAGTTGTTTGAGGCCCAAGTCGAACAAACACCCGATGCGGTTGCTGTGGTCTTTGAAGATCAACAACTGACTTATCAAGCATTAAATGTCCGCGCCAATCAACTCGCCCATCATCTGCAAACCTTGGGTGTGGGGCCAGAAGTGCTTGTGGGTATTTGTGTCGAGCGTTCCTTTGAGATGGTGATAGGATTGCTAGGGATTCTCAAGGCTGGGGGCGCGTATGTGCCATTAGATCCCAGCTATCCCAAAGAACGTTTAGCTCTGATATTAGAAGATGCCAACGTGTCTGTGCTATTGACTCAGGAACGGTTAATTGTAGAATTGCCTAAGCATCAAGCACAAAGCATTTGTTTTGATAGCGATTGGGAAACATTCTCTGATGCCCCGAGTAACAATCCAGCCACAACGGTAGAACCGAAAAATTCGGCCTATGTGATTTATACATCAGGTTCGACAGGAAAACCCAAGGGAGTAGTGATCTCTCACCAATCTGTCGTCAACTTCTTAAGTGCGATGCAGTATTCGCCGGGTTTAACAGAGCAAGATATTCTGTTGGCTGTCACGACTATTTCTTTTGACATTGCGGTACTAGAACTTTACCTACCATTGATGGTGGGTGCCCAAATCGTGTTGGTCAGCCGTGAAATTGCCTCTGACGGTATCAGATTATTGGACCAATTAAATCACTCAGGGGCCACCGTCATGCAAGCCACCCCGGCCACTTGGCGTATGCTGTTGATGGCGAAAGGTGAAGGTCATTGGTCGAAAAAAATTATCGTTGGCGGTGAAGCTTTACCTCGTCAACTGGCCCTTCAGTTGCAGGAAAAAGGGGCAGACGTTTGGAATTTATACGGGCCGACTGAAACGACAGTTTGGTCGGCGTGTTACCCTGTGGCAAAGGCACCTTTGGCGGGTTTGACGTGTGACACGCAAGAATCTATCGGTCGCCCCATTGCTAACACTCAACTCTACATTTTAGACAGCCATCTACAACTGGTTCCCATCGGGGTGCCCGGGGAATTGTACATTGGCGGTGATGGGCTCGCCAGAGGCTATCTCAATCGTCCTGAACTCAGTCAAGAAAAATTCATTCCCAATCCTTTTAGTGCTAAACCCGGTACTCACCTGTACAAAACGGGGGATTTAGCCCGCTATCTCCCTGATGGCAATATTGAATTTTTGGGTCGCATAGACCACCAAGTCAAACTTCGTGGCTTCCGCATTGAATTGGGAGAAATTGAAGCCCTGTTAAGTCAACACCCTAATGTGCGAGAAAGCGCGGTCATAGCGCGAGAAGACCAATCCGATAACAAGCGCATCGTGGCCTATTTGGTGTCCGATCTTGTTCCTGAGCGGATACCTTATCAGAGCGAATGCATTGTGGAACAACCGGATGGGCAAACCTTGACACTCCACACTGAGGATATTTCCGGTCACGGCGTTTGCCTACAACTGGGGGAAACTATTACCCTTAATAAAGGCAATGAAATTCGCCTACAGCTACAGCTGCCAAATGAGTCTGAGGCGCGTTGGTTGCCAGGAAAAATCGTTTGGTCACAGGCCTCATGGGCTAGGGTAGAGCTCACGCTCATGCCAAGCGAGCAAGCACTGATTGACCGTAGTGTAGAATACCTACTTGAAGACACCGGTTTATTAAAAGTGGTACAACGCCTATTGGTTGGCAACCTACGTCACTATCTCGAAAAGAAGTTACCTAACTACATGGTGCCAGCCCAGTTTGTGTTACTAAGTGCGTTGCCCTTGACACCCAACGGTAAGATAAACCGTCGCGCCCTCCCAGCGCCAGATGAACCCTCTTACTCACTCAAAAAAGAGTTTATGCCCCAAACCGAAATGGAGAATGTCATTGCGGCGGTGTGGCAAGAGGTACTTCAGATCAAGAAAGTGGGTATTCATGATCATTTCTTTGAGATAGGGGGGCATTCGTTACTGATCGCTCAAGTGCAATCTAAATTGCAGGGCCAGTTGGGTATAGAGCTTCCGATGATGGAACTGTTTGAATATCCCACCATCCATGCATTGGCTGAACATTTAACGGAGAAAAGAAGCACCCCACTGCTAGAGCCCCAGCCGCAGACGAAAAAGCAGCGTCGCACTCGTCAAACGTCTAATGATATCGCCATTATTGGTATGGCGGGTCGTTTTCCGGGGGCCAAAGATATTGAAACCTTTTGGCAAAATCTGCGAGACGGGGTGGAATCCATTGCCTTTTTCGAGGATTCCGAAATGCTGTCTTCAGGGATAGATAGCAGCACGCTGGCTCAACCCAATTATGTGAAAGCGGGCGGGATTCTCCCAGACGTTGAATTGTTTGACGCGAACTTCTTTGATTTTAGCCCGAAAGAAGCGGAACTGATGGACCCACAACACCGCCTATTTTTGGAATGTGCTTGGCAAGCCCTTGAAAATGCGGCAATTGCGCCCGGAACTGATGAGTATACCATTGGTGTTTATGCGGGAGCGGGTATAAACACTTACCTACTGAACAATCTTTATCCACAACAGAAATCCTCAAATTCTGTAGAAAATTACCAAATGATGATTGGCAATGGTAACGATTTTCTGCCCACTCGGGTGTCCTACAAATTGAACTTAAAAGGACCCAGTGTTAATGTTCAAACCGCTTGTTCGACTTCATTAGTGGCCGTTCACACAGCCAGCCAAAGTTTGTTGGATGAAGAATGTGATATCGCATTAGCGGGTGGTGTTTCTATTCCTGCTCATCATAAGACCGGCTATTTGCATCAAGAGGGCATGATTTATTCTCCTGATGGCCACTGCCGCGCCTTTGATGCGAAGGCCCAAGGTACGGTGGGCAGCAATGGTGTTGGTGTTGTCGTTTTGAAAAGATTAGGAGATGCGATAGCGGATGGCGATAACATCCATGCCATTATCAAAGGTTCTGCCATTAATAACGACGGTTCTATGAAAGTCGGCTATACGGCACCGAGTATTGAGGGGCAAGCGGCGGTGATTTCAGAGGCTTTGAATCATGCTGGGATTGAACCCGAAACTATCAGCTATATAGAAACCCACGGCACTGGCACCAAATTGGGTGATCCAATTGAAGTTGCTGCACTTTCCAAAGTTTTTCAGTCCAATTCCCAGAAACCCGGTTTTTGTGCGATCGGCTCGGTCAAAACGAATATTGGTCATGCAGATACTGCCTCTGGTGTCGCCGGTTTAATTAAGACGGTTCTAGCCCTAAAACATCAAGCGTTGCCGCCTAGCCTACATTTTGAACAACCCAATCCGCAGATTGATTTTGCCAATAGTCCGTTTTATGTCAATACCAGCCTGTCGGAATGGAAGACCAGCAACGACACACCGCGCCGCGCCGGCGTCAGTTCGTTCGGCATTGGGGGGACTAATGCGCATGTCATTCTTGAAGAAGCGAAAATTCCGGAACCCATAGAAGAATCGCGCCCGTGGCAATTATTGGTCCTATCAGCCAAAACCGACACCGCTTTGGAAACAGTCACCGCTAATCTAGCCACGTATTTAGAGCAGCATCCTGATACCAACTTGGTAGATGTCGCTTACACACTCAGCAAAGGCCGCAAAGGTTTTAGTCATAGACGGATGTTGGTTTGTCAACACACGCAAGAGGCAAAACGTGCGCTGAGTACTGTCGATCCTAAATACCTGTTAACCGGTTTCCAAGAACAAGAACGATCGGTGGTGTTTATGTTTTCTGGGCAAGGCGCCCAGTACGTCAATATGGGCTTGGAACTTTACCAAACAGAGGCATTCTTTCGAGAAGAGATTGATCGGTGTTCAGAATACCTAAAACCTCACTTGGAACTGGATTTGCGCCAAATACTGTACCCCAGCGAAGCACAAACTTCAGAAGCGGAGCACCAACTTAAACAGACGGCAATGGCTCAGCCGGCTTTATTTGTGATCGAGTATGCCCTCGCTAAATTATGGATGTCGTGGGGGGTGCAGCCTGATGCGATGATTGGCCATAGTATTGGCGAATATGTGGCGGCCTGTTTGTCGGGGGTTTTTTCGCTAGAAGAAGCATTAGCGTTGGTAGCCGCCCGCGGACGGTTGATGCAACAATTACCAAGTGGGGCAATGCTGGCCGTCTCACTTTCAGAACAGGAAGTGCAACCGCTGTTAAGCAAAGGACTTTCGCTGGCTGCCATTAATGCACCCTCTTTGTGCGTGGTGTCGGGTGTCACAGAGACGATTGAAGCATTAGAGACTCGTTTGATGGGACAAGGCGTGGAATGCCGTCGTCTCCAGACTTCCCATGCTTTCCATTCTCAGATGATGGCACCTATCTTGGCCTCTTTCACAGATTTGGTCAAACAAGTACGGTTGTGTGCCCCACAAATTCCGTATTTGTCTAACGTCACTGGCACTTGGGTCACCGTTGAGGACGCACTCAACTATGACTATTGGGCCAACCATTTGCGCCATACGGTGCGCTTTGCCGATGGTCTGCAACAGTTATTGAAAAAACCGGAACGAATCTTATTGGAGGTGGGGCCAGGACGAACCTTGAATACCTTAGTCAGACGGCATTCTGATAAAGCCCCCGAACAAGTCGTGTTGTCTTCGTTACGTCATCCAAAAGAAGAGCAACAATCGGATGTTGGTTTTTTGTTAAATGCCTTGGGTAAAGTCTGGTTAGCCGGTGGGCATCTGGATTGGTCAGGCTTTTATGCTTATGCACGTCGTCATCGTCTCGCCTTGCCGACGTATCCGTTTGAACGTCAGCGTTATTGGGTCGAGTCTCCCAAACAGCCTCAAAAAACCTCCGAGGTTTTAAAAACCTCGGAGGTTTCTCAGCTATCTGGCAAAAAGCCAGATATTGCTGACTGGTTTTACCTGCCCTTCTGGAAGCCATCCGTACTCCCAGTGCCACAGGAAAACTTAGCCTCATCATGGTTGGTCTTTGAGGATGCGTATGGCTTGGGTTCCCAACTGGCTAAAAAATGGAAACAGCAGGGTATTGATGTTATCACGGTACAAGTCGGAGCCGCGTTTACTCAGCTTAATGATCACAGCTATACTCTGAATCCTCAACTTTACTCTGATTACGAGCACTTAGTTAAGGAACTCCGCACAGGTAACCAGATGCCACAAACGATGGTTCATTTATGGTGTGTCACACAAAACGCCCACCCAGAATCAACCATCGAAGGGGTTGACAAAGCGCAAGCGGTCGGATTTTACAGTCTGCTGTTTTTGGCCCAAGCACTTGGAAAACTGAATGTAACTGATGACATTCAAATTGCAGTGGTGTCAAATAATATGCAAGCCGTTACGGGTGAAGAGATGTTGCACCCAGAGAAGGCCACTGTCCTTGGCCCAGTTAAGGTGATTGGGCAAGAATACCCCAATATCCATTGTCGTAGCATTGATATGGTTATGCCGCCATCCGAAAGTGGGTTCAAGCCGAAATTCATAGATCGATTGCAGGTGGAGTTGACCGCCCAATCCTCTGACCGAGTGATTGCCTACCGTGGCAATCATCGTTGGGTGCAAACGTTTGAGCCCGTTCGCTTGGAGAAACCCATCGACGAAACACCGCGGTTAAGGGAAAAGGGAGTCTATCTCATTACCGGTGGACTTGGGGGCATTGGTCTGACGTTGGCTGAACATTTAGCGAAGACGGTGCAAGCGAAACTGATATTGATTGGGCGTTCAGCTTTGCCTGCTAAAGACGAGTGGAATGATTGGCTGACGACTCACGATGAACATGACGGGGTTAGTCGCAAAATCAGGAAAGTGCTTGCACTTGAAGCGCAAGGTGCCGAAGTTTTGGTCGCCAGCGCGGATGTCGCTGATTTGCCACAAATGCAAGCTGTGGTAACGATAGCAGAGGAACGTTTTGGTCAACTCAATGGCGTAATTCACGCAGCGGGGATTCCAGGCGGTGGTGTCATTCACCAAAAAACGCTACAAATAGCAGACAGTGTTCTGGCACCTAAAGTGAGGGGAGCCTTGATTCTTGGTGAGCAGTTCAAGAATGTTCAGTTGGATTTCTTTGTTTTGTGTTCATCAGTCAATTCGACCTTAGAAGCATTTGGGCAAGTAGACTATTGTGGAGCTAATGCTTTTCTTGATGCCTTCGCTCATCATCTTCGCACCCAAGGTTCAAAAGCTATCTGCATTAATTGGGATGCTTGGCAAGAGGTAGGAATGGCAGTCAATACCAATGTGCCACTTGAACTCCGACAATGGCGAACGGATAGTATTCAACAAGGAATATTGCCCAAAGAGGGCATAGAGGTATTCAGCCGCATTATGGGAAGTACGCTACCCCAAGTTTTGGTATCGACCTCTGATTTCCTGATTCGAGTTGAGGAAACTAAAGTTTCTGGAATTCAACGTTTCCTAGAAATCTCTGATAAGGCTAACCTATCCAAACCGACACATCCACGACCTCAACTGAGTCATGCATATCTAGCTCCCCGCAATCAGCTTGAGCAAACGTTGGTCAATATCTGGCAAAATTGTTTGGGTATCGAACAGATAGGCATCCATGATGACTTCTTTGAATTAGGCGGAGATTCTCTAATAGCGGTTCAACTGATTGCTAAGTTACGCCAAACCTTACAAACGGATTTTTCTGCGCATAGCCTTTTGAATGCGCCGACTATCGCAGCCTTGGCTGAATTAATTGGAGAAACCACGCCTGAACTGTCTAAACAACCAGCACAGCTGGCGTTGCCCTCCTCGTTGGTTGAAATTCAAACGGGCAACAGCCTGAAACCCCCTTTGTTCTTAGTACATCCTGTTGGTGGACACGTATACTTCTATCGTGATTTGGCACATCATTTGGGTTCAGAACAGCCCGTTTATGGAATCCAAGCACAAGGCTTGGATGGCGAAACAGGGCCACTTACCCAAGTTGAAGAAATGGCGGCTCACTATATTGCGGCAATGCGTGTCCGTCAGCCTGAAGGCCCCTATTTTATCGGCGGTTCTTCTTTTGGAGGCGTAGTGGCCTTCGAGATGGCACAGCAACTTCACGCGCTTGAGCAAAAAGTGGCGTTGCTGACCATGATAGATACGCCGGGGCCAGGTCAAATGCCAGCCAAACTTGAAACCGACGTAGAAATCCTAGCTTACATGCTTCATGTGGGTGCAAATATTTCTGTGTCCTTAGACGAGCTCCAGAAACTTGAACCTGATGAGCAACTGCGCTATTTTTTGGCTGAACAGAGAAAAATGGAGAAGCAGATGCTTCCTGATTTGGATATCACACAAGTTCGTCATTTTCTCCATCTTTTCAAGATGAACGCCCAAGCAATGTGGGCGTATCAACCGCAAGTTTATCAGGGCGGAATCCTTTTTTTCAGTGCCAAGGAGAAGGATGCTTATAATGCTAAAAATCCAGAACGCGCTTGGCTTGATTTGGTTCAAGACAGGTTAGAAGTGATTGATGTGCCGGGTAATCACATTACCATGAACGAGCCACCCCATGTCCAAGTAATGGCAGAACGGTTGAGAACCTACCTTGCTTAGTTCTCATCGTGGTAAGTGGATTTGCCTGGGTTATGATAAATCCTAGTGCAGTAAAGCGAAAATTCCCGGACCACCTCAGCCAACAGCGTTGGGCAGTTGTCTGAAAGCGAAAGTACCCTAAAGGGCACTAAAAGTACAACTATTGGGTAGTACCCTTTAGGGTACTTGAGCTTTTAGCCATGAGCTAAACCTCATGGCTAAAAACGAAAAAGGCTAAAGCCGACTAACCCTATTGCAGTGCCCTTTAGGGTACGGAAGCGTACAACTGCTTTAGCCATGAGTTCATGGCTAAAAGCGAAAAAGGCTAAAGCCGACTAACCCTCTTAGTGCCCTTTAGGGTACTTGAGCTTTCAGACAACTGCTTTAGTACGGAAGCGTACAACTGCTTTAGCCATGAGTTCATGGCTAAAAGCGAAAAAGGCTAAAGCCGACTATCTTGTAGTGCCCTTTAGGGTACTTGAGCTTTTAGACAACTGCTTTCACGCCAAAATTTTGGCGTGAAAAGCTGTTGGCGGGGGGTGGTATGGGAACTCCGCTTTCGCGCACCAGTGCAGTTTCGCTGCCGTTTCGATACCACCCCAACGCCAACGGCTAAAGCCGTTGTCTAAAAGCGAAAAAGGCTAAAGCCGACTATCTTGTAGTGCCCTTTAGGGTACTTGAGCTTTCAGACAACGGCTTTAGCTGTTGGCTGTTGGCTGTTGGCTGTTGGCTGTTGGCTGTTGGCTGTTGGCTGAGGTGCTCTTTATATTTCCGCTTTACTGCACTAGTCAAGTCCCAAAAGCTTGTCCCTGCAGTGTTAAAGGCTTCCCCCCGCCTGCATGGTTTTAGCGAGTGTTACCTCCATTTTAGGTAAAGGTTTTTTTGTAGGGGGCCGGCAACGTGTTTTTGTTGCCGGCCCCAAAATACCCGACGACGGTGGCCCTAAAAGGACATTGCCCATACACTAATGGCACACACGATACGTTGCGGACGGGGCTGCAAACGGGGGGTGTTAAATATAAACACATTTATTGGTTTATTTTTCTTTTCGCTTCGCCCTATAAATGGGGGGGATGGTGGGCAAGCGGGCGGTAAAATCTGGGGTGATATTGAGTTCATTGTCGCCCGCTTACCCACCCTACGAATCTGGGGTGAATAAAAAGTAGCCAAAATACCTGAAATTTACCCCAGTTGCAAACTCCGTTCAGCCAGGGGCGTTGCCCCTGGCTATATTAATTTAGCACCGAAGGGGCTTCAAAACCTAGCCCCAACGGGGCGTATTATCTACGCCCGTGGCAACGCCCCTGGAACTTAGTTAATAGGGGCAAGCCAACGCAAAAAACTTGAACATAGGATTTCTCATTGAGTGGGGAATGTTAAAAGATTTATGCGTACTGACTTATCGCCCCTCTCTTTCTCTTTAACCGGTATTATCGTTTCCCATATTACGTCCAATTTTGGCTATCATTTCAGGATTTAAGGAACGCAGGTAATAAATAATACCTATCCCTAGGCATATCCAGAAAAGTACAAAATAGGGGGCTGCATTCAGTATTCCCCCTTGGGGTTGAAGCGAACCATATAAAGCGGCACTTGGCACGAAAATAGCAATAAATGGAATAATCCCATGCTTAAAAATGGAGTAATCTTTGCCCATAACTCGTTTAAAGTAGAAGAACCCTGATACAGCCACAGAAATATAAATAATTTCAATGGCAACACCGCCCATGACATTCAGGAAAGCAAACCCCACTTCCCAGTCGTCTGCTATCCCGTTCAAAATACCTGCGAAAAAAAGTGCTATAATCAGAGCAACACCGTTCGCAATATGCGGTGTTTGATATTTTTTCTGGGTCCTGCCTAAAATTCGTGGTAAGGTACCGTCACGTCCCATGGCGTAAAGTATTCGGGCGACTGTATTAAGTATTGCCATCGTTAAAGCGATGGCATCGAGAATCGCCGTTCCGAACATGACTGGAATGGCCCAATCACCCAAGTAGCGGCCTGCCATAGTAAATAATACCATCGGGTTTTGTCCCCAGGCCGTCGCACCTTCTTTACCAAAACCGATGGCAAAAGCGTAGGTAACGAAAACGTAAAAAATCATAGCCAAAACGGCCGAGCTGATAATTGCTATGGGAATGACCTGTCTATTTTTTGCTTCTTCAGCCAAAACAGCTGCCGATTCATACCCCGTGTACATCAACATACCGATGACTAGCCCAAAGGCTAAGTTTCCAAACCCATTGGCGGACGTAGGCAAAAACGGCTCAATACTATTACCTTCCGCGCCACCCTTGAAGATAATTACAGTAGCCATGATGAGGACGACCAAAACTGAAATGGCCACCAGCGTCAGTTGGGTTCGTGTGGACCAACGGATGTCGAAATAGCTGATCGCAAATAGAAGAATCACTTCTGGAACCACAAAAATGAACCATTGAACATGGATATCGAAGAAATCGGCTAGAAAGTCAGAAATAAAACCAGCCATGCCGGTTACCATTGCCATCGTAAAAGCGAGAAGAGCAAGCATATAAACCCACCCCGCCATGAAACCTGGGATGGGTCCAAATGCCCTGCCTAGGTAGGTATAGATGCTCCCCGCTGCCCGGTGACGCATGGCAAACAAAGCAACCACATATCCAACTGCGATGCTGCCTAAACCACTGATAAGGACGGCAAGCGGTGTGGCGAAACCAGCACCTGCAGCCACATAAGTGGTCATAAAAGCCACAACAAAAACAGGGGCAATAAATCCTACCGATTGCGCTGCCGCATCCAGCGATGTTATTATCCCTGATCTCAATTTATAAACCGGTTCTGACATGTTATTGACCTCGATAAGTTGAAGATTTTATTTCCTATAGAAATCCTATCTGAGTGGTAGAAAATGAGTGCCACGAATGACGGGCTGATAAACGAATTAATACTTGCCAAACTAAAGTTTGGACTCCACCACCTTCTTAGCCCCAACGGGGCGGATTATTATAGCCTGGGGCAACGCCCCAGGTGCAGATGTTTATGATGTGAGAGCCTTGAAAGGGCGCAGGTTCCCAGGGCGCAGCCCTCATAGTTATACATAAGTCAAAATGTAGGGTGGGCAACAAAAAACCGCTACCCACCCTACAAATATTATTTAAATCAAATTTAAATCAAATATTATTTAAATTAAGGTGGGCAACAAAAAACCGTTACCCACCCTACAAATATTATTTAAATCAAATACTTAAATACTTGTGTATAACAATGAAGGGCGCAGCCCTGGGCTTTAATAAAGTGCCCTTTCAGGGCTGAGTCGTTATAATTTGCCAAACTAAAGTTTGGACTCCACCACCTTCTTAGCCCCAACGGGGCTCCTTATTATAGCCTGGGGCAACGCCCTAGGTGCTCACAAATATTTTATCACCAATTTACAACTGTCAGTCTCTGTAATAGAACTGAGAATTTTTCTCCCTTGATACTCAAAATCTTGATAGGAGATCGCATCCAACTCTTCATACCCGAACTTATTTAACGTAATATGTTGGGAAATAGGGTTAGTCACTTGGGAAATAACACCTTTGAAATGGTGTTTTTGAGCAAGTTGAGTTAAACTAAACCTGAATTGTTTCCAATCCAGACTCGTCTTCAAAACGGTACGTGAGACTTTCACCTCATACCGCTCCTCTCTATATAATGTCATTTTACCGACTTTGCGTTCCAATGCTTC
>Ga0164315_10001806_pt1 | contig 16243 bp, 13 predicted proteins | sample GuaBasSedimGuay6_FD_113737 | JGI IMG/M metagenome (GOLD analysis project Ga0164315, IMG submission 113737) | Subseafloor sediment microbial communities from Guaymas Basin, Gulf of California, Mexico - Guay6, Core 4569-2, 0-3 cm | ecosystem: Environmental > Aquatic > Marine > Hydrothermal vents...
GTTTCCCTATTATCACTGCCATGACCATCATGCTGGTGGTGCCTCCGGCGGCGCCGCTGATCTCCATGCTCATGCTCGGGAATCTCTTCAAAGAATCGGGCGTCGTCGAGCGCTTGACTAACGCTGCTTCCAACGAGTTGATGAACATCGTCACTATTTTTCTCGGACTGTCCATCGGTGCAACCATGACCGCTTCGACTTTCCTGAGCCCCAAGGTTCTGTTCATCTTCTTCCTCGGCCTGTTTGCCTTTGTTGTCAGCACCGCTGCAGGGCTGCTTATGGCCAAGTTCATGAACCTGTTCCTCAAGGATAAGATCAACCCGCTCATCGGAGCTGCCGGCGTATCAGCGGTTCCCATGGCGGCTCGTTGTGTCCACAAGGTCGGCTCTGAAGCCAATCGACGCAATTACCTGCTGATGTACGCCATGGGGCCGAATGTGGCTGGCGTTATAGGAACCGTGGTGGCTGCGGCCATCCTGCTGAAAAATCTTGGATAATATTGTTGTTGTTAAAGAGTCCTAAAGTCATACATGAAAAAGGAGAAAACCGATGCCTGAATTGATAGCACCAATCACCGGGAATGTCTGGAAAATCCTTGTTGCCGTTGGAGATAAGGTCGAACTGGATGATGAGATGATCATCCTCGAAGCCTTGAAGATGGAGACACCCATCTACTGCGACGACGGTGGTACCATCACCGAGATCAAGATCAAAGAAGGTGACGCGGTCAACGAAGGGGACATTCTGGTGGTAATCGGCTGACGTCATCCCACAACACGTAGGGGCGCGCTTGCTGCGCCCTCTTGCATTCAAATCATTTAGAAAAAGGGCGCGGCAAGCAGCGTCCCTCCAGTCAAAAGGATTTGTCATGTCACGCAAGCAAACACCACTGCGCCCTTATTTTGAAAAAATGCCTGAAATAGGCAAAGCACTGAGAGAGGGAGAAGTGCGCCGCTCCCAGGCCAACGTCGATCTCGTCCGGGAGCAAGAGGATATTATAGCCCATGAAGTCCTGCGGGTGAAAAACGCAGGGATTCCTGCCGAGAAGATTCACCAGCGCGGTGGGATGACCATCTACGACCGCCTCGAATACCTGGTCGATGAAGGAACCTGGAACTCCCTGCACACCCTTTACAATCCGGCCGACAACGAAGAGGGGTGCACAGGGGTCGTCGATGGCCTAGGCAAAATCGAAGGCAAGTGGGCGGTCATCATCGGCTTTGACAATAAAGTCATGGCCGGCGCCTGGATCGCCGGACAGGCCGAGAACATCCTCATGGTTACGGATCTGGCCAAACGCCTTAATGTGCCTTTAGTCTGGCTGACCAACTGCAGCGGCGTCAAGCTCATGGAGCAGGAGACCGTCTATGCGGGCCGTCGCTCTAGTGGCGCTCCTTTCTATCGTCACGCCGACCTCAACCATCTGGGAATCCCGATCCTCAACGGCATTTATGGTACCAACCCGGCCGGAGGCGGCTATCAGGGAATCAGCCCCACCATCCTGCTGGCTCATGACAGTGCGAACATTGCCGTTGGTGGTGCCGGTATTGTTGGTGGTATGAATCCCAAGGGGTATATCGATGAAGAAGCGGCCCGGGCGCTCATCGAAGGCACCAAGAATTTCAAGGGCAAGGCTCCTGGTCGGGTAGAAACCCACTTCGACCAGACCGCCTACTTCCGTGAAGCTCATGACACCGAGGAGGGTGTTCTCGACGGCATCAAGGACTACATGCGCATGATGCCCGCTTACGACCCGACCATGTTCCGGGTGGCCGAACCCGCCGAGCCGAAGTTGGCGGTTGAAGACCTCAACATGATCCTCCCTGCTAATCAGAAACGTCCCTACGATGCAGTGCAGATCCTGGCACGCCTTACCGATAACAGTGAGTTTATGGAATACCGCCCCGACTACGGTCGTGAGGTTTTTACCGGCATCGCCAAGATCGACGGCTTTCCGGTCGCTTTTGTCGGCAACCAGCAGGGTGTTTTTCCCGGCTACCCGGACTACGCCAACGGCGAATATCCAGGCGTCGGCGGCAAACACTATCGCGAGGGGCTCATCAAGCAAGGCGAGTTTGTCACCCTCTGTGGCCGCGACAACCTGCCGATCATCTGGTTGCAGGATACCACCGGCATCGATGTTGGCGATCTTGCCGAAGAAGCGGAACTCCTTGCCCTGGGCCAGGCCTTGATCTATTCCATCGAACAGACTGAGCTTTCCATGATGTGTGTCATTCTACGCAAGGGGTCTGCTGCCTCCCATTACATCATGTGTGGCCCTCAGGCAAACAACAACAACGCCTTTACCCTTGGGACTCCGCTCACAGAAATCTATGGCATGCACGGTGAAACCGCCGCTGCCGCTTCTTACGCCCGCCGCCTGGTCAAGGAAGATGCTGCCGGCAACGATCTCACTCCAACCATAGAGAAGATGACCCAGATGATCCAGGATTTCCACGACAACTCGCGTCCGGCCTACTGCGCTCAAAAAGGTTTTGTCGACGAGATCGTCTCTCTGACTGAACTGCGCAAATACATCCAAGCCTTCACCGGAGCCAACTACCAGAACCCAAAATCGATCACGCCGGTGCACCAGATGCTTTTACCGCGCATTATTAAGGGATAGGCTTTGCCTCAACTTTAGACACCTAAAAAGGAGCATTTCACTCATGAGTACAAGTTCTCTTAAATGCTGGTTGGAACAAGACGGAAAGCTACTGCGTTTACGTCTGAATCGCCCTAAGGCCAATATCATAGATGCTGCAATGATTTCGGAACTAACGGAGGCTTTGGCTGCACATGAAAAAGATCCGCGAGTTCGAGCAGTGCTCTTAGATGCCGAAGGCCCGCATTTCAGCTTCGGTGCGAGCGTACCAGAGCATCTTCCTGGCCCGGCTGCTCAAATGCTTCGTCAGTTACATGCTTTGATACTACAGCTTTTGCAATATTCTGTTCCTGTTCTGGTGGCTGTGCGCGGCCAGTGCCTGGGTGGTGGTCTTGAGGTTGTTGCCGCGTGTCACCTGATTTTTGTTGAACCAGGTGCAATGCTAGGCCAACCAGAAGTCAAGCTTTCGGTGATAGCACCAGCCGCTTCTTGCCTCTTGCAGGAGCGTATCGGTCAGGCTCAAGCTCAGGACTTGCTGTTTTCAGGTCGTAGTATCGACGCAGAGGAGGCACATCGAATCGGACTGGTCAATTCCTTAACTGAAAACTCGGAGCAGGCGGCAATTGCGTATTTTGAAGAATTTCTTGCTCCATTGAGTGGGAGCTCTTTGCGCTTCGCTGTGCGCGCGGCCAACATTGCCCGAGGGCGTTCATTTGAGGATATTAAGACGAAGCTTGATGCAATCGAAGCGCTTTATAATGAAGAGTTGATTCATACACACGATGCTATGGAAGGGCTAAATTCTTTTATCGAAAAGCGCCCGGCAATATGGAAAGACTGCTAAGATTTGCAGAATCGTTGGCAGTGTAGTGTTCGTGATTTGTGTTTTATAGGAAAGGTTCATTTTATCAGTAAAGAGGCTTTTGTTCGCCACGTAGCTTGCTGCGGGGTAGTTTATAACAATACACAACCTTCGCTTTGTTTTAATCGGCATTCTTCAGCGCTTGACCTGTGCTGGGAGTTAAGCTGCTCCGTAGTCAGGGTTGGCTGAAGATTGGCGCTAAACAGAAAAGAGCAAGTAATATGTCGTTTGATCTTCCAGAAGAATTTAATGCCGCTGATTACTTCATAGATCGTAATATTCGTGAAGGGCGAAGCGAGAAAGCTGCAGTCCTTTGTGAAGGTAGAGTCACGACATATGGTGATATGCAAGTCATGGTCAACCGTTTCGGAAACGCCCTCAAATCGCTTGGTGTTCGAATGGAAAATCGTGTCGCTATGCTCCTGCAGGACACAGAGGTGTTCCCCCAGGTTTTTTTTGGAACGATAAAAATGGGAGCCGTTCCTGTCTGTTTAAATACTATGCAAAAGTCCAAAGATTTTGAATATTACCTTAACGATAGTCGAGCAGAGGTCCTGATCGTTGATGCACTTCTTTTAGAGCTTATTGAGCCGATTCGGGGCAACTTAAGATTTGTTAAGCATATAGTTGTCTCTAACGGGATTTCCCCGTATGGAGATCTTAGCCTTGATACGCAGATCTCAGGTCAGCCTGATAAGCTTGAAGCCGCCCCAACGCATAAGGATGATGTCTGCTTCTGGCTCTACAGTTCGGGAACTACGGGTTTGCCGAAGGGTGTTGTCCACCTTCAACATGACATGGTCTATTTGTGTGAAACCTATGGGAAAAAGGTTCTGGGTATTTGTGAGAGCGATATCACTTTTTCCGCACCTAAGCTGTTCTTTGCGTATGGGCTTGGTGCAGGCCTTTATTTCCCTTTCAGTGTTGGTGCAACCGCAGTCTACCTTCCACATAGGCCTACACCTGAAGCAGTTTATGAAACTATTTATAGACACAGCCCCACGCTCTTTTTTGCTGTGCCAACCCTGTACGGACAACTTCTGAAGCATGAGGGACATATGGAGTCAGTACGGTTAGGTATCTCAGGGGGGGAGGCGTTACCCTCTACCTACCTCCATCGAGTTAAAAAACGTTTTGATATTGATGTGCTTGATGGTGTTGGCTCCACTGAAATGGCGCATGTATATATATCCACCAGTCCCGGGGATATCCGCGCCGGAAGCACCGGAAAAATCGTCCCAGGCTTTGAGGCACGTATTGTTGATGAGAATTTACAGGATGTTCCGGTTGGAGAGACAGGGGTGCTTTTGATTAAGGGCGACAGCGCTGCAGCATACTATTGGAATAAGCATGAACAAACAAAGAAGACGATGTTAGGCCCGTGGCTTAACACCGGGGACAAGTACTCTCAGGATGCTGATGGCTATTTTTACTTTTCGGGGCGCGCAGATGACATGTTCAAGGTTGGCGGAAACTGGGTTTCGCCCATAGAGGTGGAAGCCTGCCTACTTGAACACCGGGCAGTTCTTGAGTGTGCGGTGGTTGGAGCTCTAGATAGTGACAGCATGACCAAACCAATGGCTTTTGTGGTTCTTGATAGTGACTCCGAAAAGTCTCCAGAAATGGTGAACGAGTTACAGAATTATGTCAAATCAGCGCTGGCCCTCTATAAGTATCCACGCTGGATACGTTTTATGAACGAACTTCCCAAGACCGTAACAGGTAAGATCAAACGTTTTGAATTGAGACAAATGGCCCAGAACCTTGCTGAGAGATAGATATTAGTCAAATGGAGCCATTTACGTGTTCATTCCAATCTTTGAATTTTAAACAATTTTAGCGTAGTTAGCGAATGTTTCCCAAGTGATAGCTGAGTTAGTAGCGTAAAATGAAAGGAAAAAAGATGCTAAATGCATATGTTTACAGTGGTTTGCGCTCCCCATTTGGTCGGCACGGGGGTAGCTTGGCAAATGTCAGGCCCGATGATCTGGCTGCAACAGTAATGAAGGAGTTAGTGGATCGCTCTCCATTTGAACCTGAGCAAATTGAAGATGTGGTTCTCGGTTGCACCAATCAAGCAGGTGAGGATAGCCGAAATGTGGCAAGAAATGCGCTACTTCTCGCAGGCTTTCCAACCACAGTCGCTGGGAAGACGGTTAATCGTCTCTGTGGCAGTGCCCTTGTTGCTATCCTTGATAGCGCACGTGCGGTTACTTGTGGGGAAGGAGATCTCTACCTCGCCGGTGGGGTGGAAAGCATGTCCCGTGGCCCGTTTGTACTGGGTAAGTCAGAGCATGCGTACAGTCGTCAAGCGTTGATCTACGATACAGTTCTGGGCTCACGTTTTCCCAATCAGAAGATCGTTGAACAGTATGGTGATGACTCCATGCCGGAAACAGCTCACAACGTTGCTCTTCAGTGCGGTCTAACGCGTGAAGATGTGGATCGCTTTGCCCTTGGCTCGCAAACTAAATATGAAAAAGCCAGGGTTGCAGGGTTCTATGAAGATGAGCTTTTGCCGATCAGTATCCAGACAGGAAGGAAGACTCCACCTGTATTGATGTATGAAGATGAGCATCCCCGCCCAGAAACGACTTATGAGGCTTTGTCTAAATTAAGACCTTTGGTTAAAGATAGCTTGGTTACGGCAGGAGGATCCTCTGGAGTTAATGATGGTGCAGCGATGGTGATGGTCGGCAGCCTTGGGATGGGAGAGCGCGCCGGCGCGAAGCCCATTGCACGGATCCTGTCCGGTGCGGCTGCCGGTGTGGATCCTCGTGTTATGGGCTTAGGCCCGGTATATGCGATACCCAAGGCGTTGGAACGGGCAGGGCTGACCCTTGCGGATATGGATGTCATAGAAATTAATGAAGCGTTTGCGGCACAGATGCTTGGATGCCTTCAGATGTTGGGAATTGATTTTGAAGATAGTCGTGTCAACCCCAACGGCGGGGCTATTGCCATTGGCCACCCGACCGGTGCCTCCGGTGCGCGTATTGCTCTGACAGCTGCACGCCAATTACAGCGCATAAGCGGCCGATATGCAGTGATCAGTCTCTGTACTGGTATGGGCCAGGGACAGGCAGTAGTTATTGAACGTGTCGTCTGAATTCAGTCCCGCATAAGAAGGATGGCGTCCATGGGACCACTTAAAGGGATCAAGATTTTAGAGTTTGCAGGTATCGGACCCGCACCTTTTTGCGCAATGATGTTGTCAGATATGGGCGCAGAGGTTCTCCGTATTGATAGAAAAGGAGAAACTCGTTTTGGCAAGTTTGACATAACGACCCGAGGCAGGCGTGCAATAGCCATAGACCTTAAGTCTTCTGAAGGCATCAAGGTCGTCCTGAAGTTTATTGAGAATGCAGATGCTCTTATTGAAGGTTTCCGTCCCGGAGTCATGGAACGATTAGGGTTAGGGCCGCTGGAGTGTCTCGAGCGTAATCAAAAAATTGTTTATGGACGCATGACCGGTTGGGGACAGGACGGACCCTTAGCTTCCGCAGCTGGTCATGACATCAATTATATCGCATTGACCGGGGCTCTTCATGCCATAGGCCGCCCCGGCGAGCCGCCCGTACCACCTCTTAATCTGGTCGGTGACTTTGGCGGCGGCGCAATGATGTTAGCGTTTGGCCTGGTCTGCGCGCTTTGGGAAGCACAACGCTCCGGCAAAGGGCAGGTCGTGGATGCGGCCATGACCGATGGGTCTGCTCTTCTTATGGCTATGATGTATGGAGCAAAGGCCGCAGGGACATGGAGTGTTGAGAGAGGAACCAACAAGCTCGATGGTGCGGCGCCTTTTTATGACGTTTACGAATGTGCGGACGGGAAATATGTCTCTATCGGCTCAATCGAGCCACAATTTTATGCCTTGCTCCTTGAAAAGTGCAGTATTGAAGACCCCTTGTTCCAGGAACAATTGGATAAAGCAAGGTGGCCGGAATTGAAAGTAAAAGTCGCTGCGATTTTTAAATCAAAAGCCAGAATTGAGTGGTGCAACATAATGGAAGGTACTGACGTGTGCTTTGCTCCTGTTCTTGATATGAACGAAGCGCCGCAGCACTCCCATAACCGGGCCAGAAAAACCTTTGTTGAAATCGATGGTGTTATTCACCCGGCTCCAGCGCCACGATTCAGTCGAACCGCTCCAGAAATTCAAGGCCCTCCAGTTCTCCCGGGAAAATTTGTGCTGGCAGACATGTCGGAGTGGGGGGTAAGTAAAGATGACATTGGTTGCCTTATGGAAAAGGGAGTAATTGGCTGAATGTTACAGGACTTCAAAAAGATTATTCAGGGAAAGATAAAATTTATTGAGTATATAGGAGATGTTTATGAATTTTGAACCAGTGATGCTCTCTGAAAAAGAAAAAGAATTGCGTGAGAAAGTAAGATCTTTTTTGATCGAGAATAAGCGCTTTCTTACTAATAAGTCCGCTATAGACCCATGGTTTGCGTGCGTTCCTGAATTCAGCCGCTTGCTGGGGGTTGCAGGTTTTATCGGCATGACTTTACCAAAACAATATGGTGGCTCAGAGAGTAGTTATCTTGAACGATATGTTGTCGTAGAGGAGTTGCTGGCTGCTGGCGCACCGGTGGGTGCACATTGGTTTGCCGATCGTCAAATTGGTCCGTTATTACTTCGTTTTGGGACCGAGGAACAAAAATCATTTTTCTTGCCGCAAATCGTACGAGGTGAAGGTTACTTCTCCATTGGCATGAGTGAACCTGATAGTGGTTCGGACCTGGCGTCTATCCGGACTAAGGCAGCACAGGTTAAGAGTGGCTGGAAGATCAACGGTCAGAAAACATGGACAAGCTTTGCGCAGAACTCTAAATATTCGGTGATGCTCTGTAAAACCTCACCAACACCTGATGATCGTCATGGAGGAATGAGTCAGTTTATAGTCGATCTTGAAAGTGAAGGAGTGACACGCCGGCCAATTCGTAACCTGGCAGATGAAGATCACTTTTATGAGGTTTTTTTAGACAATGTGTTTGTCCCTGAAGATAGGCTTTTGGGTACCGAGGGCAATGGCTGGAATCAGGTTATGGCTGAGTTGGCCTTTGAGCGCAGTGGCCCCGAAAGATTCCTTAGTAATTTTCAATTGTTGTCCGAAGCCGTAGATGTCCTGCGTGATTCAAGTTCGAGCGATACTGCAAAGCAGTCGATAGGTCGACTAGCCGCTCAGCTTATGGTGTTGAGACAAATGTCCCTGTCTGTTGCAAGTCAGCTTCAGGATGGGGCTCTACCGGTTACTGAGGCAACAATTGTCAAGGACCTGGGGACCACCTTCGAACAAGAGTTGGCTGATTGTCTGCGAAGGCACTTGGTAGTGGAACCGGGCGACGATGCAGATGAACGAATTGGACAACTTTTGAGCGGTTCAATTTTAAAGTCGCCCTCATTCTCACTTCGAGGAGGAACCCGAGAGATTTTAAGAGGGATATTAGCGAAAGGACTAGGCCTGCGATGAATGAAATAAAGAAGCTTATAGAAGAATCTGTAGGCAGTTTGTTTGAAAAACATGCAGATTCTGATGCAATTGAAATTATGGAATCTGGAGGTTTTCCCGCGACGTTTTGGGATGAATTCAGCGAGGGCGGCTGGCGCAGTATTGCCTTGACCGAGGATGAAGGCGGGGCAGGTATGGGCCTTGCCGGTGGTTATATCCTCATGCGTCTTTCAGGTTATCATGCTGTTCCACTTCCAATAGTTGAGTCAATTATAAGTGTACATCTCCTTGCTCTTGCGGGGGCCCCTTTAACTGACGGGTTCACTGCGTTGGCCGTGGCAGACGCGGGGTTTCAGGTAGATGGAACGAGTGCTCTTCCGCGAGTCCCCTGGGCTCGTCATGCATCTAATCTGGTAGTCATAATGCCCGGTGAAAATAATACCCGAATCGCATTGGTTGATCGTGATAAATGGACTGTTAAAGAGCATACGAATATGGCTGGAGAACCGAGGGATGATGTGCTTTTGGCAAATGATGCTCTGGGGGAACTTTTTGAACTTCCGGGAGTATCTACAGAACGTATACTCTCATGGTTAGCTCTTGGCCGCGCGGCACAAATGACCGGTGCGTTGTCAAGAATCCTTGAGTGTACTGTTGAGTACGCAAACGAACGCAAACAATTCGGTCGGTTGATCTCTAAGTTCCAGGCCCTACAGCAGCAAATTTCTGTACAAGCCGAACATGTTAATGCCGCACAATGCGCTGTTGATGCAGGTATACTCCACCTTAATACGCCACACGAATGGGAATGTATCGCAGCGGCCAAGATTAGAACCGGCGAGGCTGTTGGTCATGTTTGTCGTATAGCGCATGCGGTTCATGCCGCTATCGGTTTTACGCGGGAATATCCATTGCAACTAAGTACGCGCAGATCGTGGTCCTGGCGTGATGAATACGGTAATGAAGCGTGGTGGGCGACAAAACTTGGTGACCTTTGTTTAGGGCTTGAGAGGGGGCAGCTGTGGTCCTGGCTTAGTGAACAGACCAATGGGTAAGTGTGAGTTGCCGAACGTTAACCTGAGTGAAGGCAAGAACCAGATATAACCATAAGGAGAAAACAAATGGCAAAACGAATTGGAGTTGTCCTGTCTGGCTGCGGCGTCTATGACGGCAGCGAAATTCATGAGGCGGTCATCACCTTGCTGGCTATTGACCGTGCCGGTGCAGAAGCTGTCTGTATGGCTCCAGACATCCCGCAGATGCATGTCATCAATCATCTGGTCGGCGAACCCGCTGAAGGCGAATCCCGCAATGTTTTGGTTGAATCCGCCCGTATTGCTAGAGGCGACATCAAAGATCTGGCAGCGGTTCAGGTTGCGGATATTGATGCACTCATCCTGCCTGGCGGCTTCGGCGCGGCAAAGAACCTTTGTGACTTTGCAGTTGCCGGTCCTGACTGTTCAGTGAATTTTGAGGTGGCTCGCCTGATCAAGGCAATACATGCCGCGAAGAAACCGATTGCGGCCGTCTGTATTGCCCCGGCTGTCCTGTCCAAGGTTCTCGGCAGCGAAAATATCTTACACCAACTGACCATAGGCAGCGACGAGGGAACCGCAGCCGCACTGGGTTCAATGGGTACAGAACATATCCAGTGTCCCGTCCGGGAGTTTGTCGTCGACAAGGATAACAAACTGGTTTCAAGCCCGGCCTATATGCTTGCCGGCAGCATTTCCGAGGCGGCCGAAGGCATTGAAAAAACAGTCCATGCGCTGATTGATATGATCGAATAAATCCACCATCACTGAAATATCAGCACGAAACAAGTCATGGAAATACAGAACATCGCCTCCCCCAAGTGGGAGAGGCGATGTTCTGTATTTAACTTCTTCTAACCACAGATCCTGTAGAAAAGTCTAAAAATCTCATCATTTTAAACCGTCTCCCACAAGAAGGGGGGCCATGCGCTTTTTTTAAACTCCTCTTAACCGTGAACCCTGTGGAAAAGTCCAAAAACTTCATCATATGATGAAGTTTTAGTGAAATAAATAAGATCATTTTGGTAATGATTAAAACATTTGTCGTTTAATGGATGTACACATGGAACGCAGACGACCTATCCTCACCCGAAACTCATAAATCTCGTATTCTCAGATACTTAACTACTTTAACCCCCCTGACTTTTCTTTGCCCACAACATATTCTCAAGAGACTACCATGAAACGCAAAAACTAACATTGTGTTGTTTTTATATGCAGAAAGCAGTTTTTAACCTGCTGTTATTATAGCTGTTTATGTGTGGATGTCGTGGTTTACAAGCTGCTTAAAAGTTGTTTGTTAGGATTTTATAACAACGTTTGGCACAACTCATGCTCATTGAGTAAGTCAAACTGAGACCATGAAAGTTGCAACGCATGGATGATTACCCCTAAACAAGAAGGAGACTTTAGTGATGAGAAGAAAGTTGACTGACACCAAGAAATTTACTGGTAATGATGACCTCTATCCAACTGAAGTAAAATTTGTCAACGGATTGAACGTATGTATTGCCTGCTCGGAAGACGGGCAGATGTATCTGCGGGTTGAGGACTCGTTAAACAAATTTACAGGGGAGTTATCCAGTTCCGCTATGAGAAATCAGTGTGTTGCTCTTGCACAATAGATGTTGTGAACCCAAAAAAATGTAAGGCAATCCAGTAATGAAAATGCCGCTTATCACTGACATCCAGAAGTTCAGCCTGCATGACGGCCCCGGTATCAGGACTACTGTTTTTTTGAAGGGTTGCCCCCTCAACTGTCCATGGTGCCATAATCCGGAAACCCTGAATCCGGAGCCGGAGATCTATTTTTACGAACGCAAATGTACAACATGCGGACTATGCGTAGAGGTTTGCTCTGCTGGCGCTCTGGAAATTATCCAGAATTCAGATAAAAAGGCGTTGCTTTCGATTGACCGAGGTAAATGTACAGGCTGTTTAGAGTGCGTGGACGTCTGCAACTCTGATGCTCTTGAAGTGGTAGGGAAGTCAATGGAGATGTCTACTCTCGTGCAAGAACTTATAGCAGATAAAGTCTTCTATGAGAGTAGTGGCGGTGGCGTCACCATTAGTGGTGGAGAGCCATTGATTTACCCAGAATTTGTACATGAATTGGCGCGCATATTAAAAAAAGAGAATACCCACGTAACTGTTCAGACCTGTTGTTTTGTGAAATGGGAGAAAATAGAGCCATTATTAGACGTAGTCGACTTGTTCATAATAGATATTAAAACAATGTCTCCTGATAAGCATAAGGATTACATTGGCGGTTCCCTTCAGGTCATTTTGTCAAACATTGAAAGACTCATCAACTCAAAGGCGGGAGTGCGTATTCACCTGCCCATTATCCCTGAATTTAACGACAGCGCTACCGATTTCGAGACATATGTGGAGTATTTAGGCCAATTCGCCGATCGTCTGGCAGGAGTTGACTTGATCCCTTATCACTCATATGCCTCGGGAAAGTACGCGCAGTTGGTACGCAACTACGACTACATTGACGTTCCTGATCTTCCCAGCCATCGTCTGATACCTCTAGCTGACTCCCTTAGGGAAAAAGGTATTTGTGATGTTACCGTTGGTGGTTTGGACTAAGGAGTGTGTAGTTAATATAAAACATTTTGTGATAGGGCCACACGGTCGACAATGTCTTTTGCTTTAAATGAGAAACTAATAACCCAAGGTAACAAAAAGGAGAAATTTTATGACACCGAATACTGCGAAAGTTCAGAGAATTGTCCCTGGTAGCACAGAAAGAACCAATTACTTATACAATAATTGCCGCTGGATGCATGTATCTGGTGGAGAATACGTGCGCGAGGAAGTCCAGATTGGGATAGAGCGCGCACGCTTATACACGGAAGCCCATAAAAAATCTGCTGGCGAACCGGAAATCATAAGAAGAGCCAAATGCCTGGCGAATTACCTGGAAAACTGCAGCATATTTATCGTGGATCGACAACCTATCGTGGGTGACCATTGTGATGCTCCAGACATATTGAGCATGTATCCGGAGATGGGTTATTTTGCCACGATCGACCTGGTCGAAAGCGACCTGATGCAGGATGAGCACCGCGATGAGGCTCGGGAAATTGCAGAATACTGGAAGCCTTACGGACTCCAGGACAAATGCGAGAGCTATTACTCCGAGCATGAATTAGCCATCTCTTACCCTTGGGCAATAACTGAAACGCCGCCCTTTGTTGCCAACTACATGAGTTGCGCTCCTCCTTATATGAGTGTTCTGGAAGACGGTCTTGATAAAAGGATTCAGTGGATCGAAGAGCAGATAGAAACAGCCATGGCCAAAGTAAGGAGCTATCCCTGGAACGGCGTCGAGAATCTCCCTTTACTCGACAAGATTGACGTGTGGAGGGCGATGATCATTGCCAGTAAGGCTGTCATTACATGGGCGAGACGTTATAGCGACCTTGCTAAATCAAAAGCCGAAGCTCTGCCCGAGGGCTCGAAAGAAAAAGCGGAATTACTCGAGATCGCTGATATCTGCTACAGGGTCCCGGCCCAACCGGCAAAAGGTTTTAAGGATGCCATGCAAAGCAAATGGTTTTGCTATGAGATTTGTCATTCTATTGAAAGATACGCTTCAGGATACGCTCACCTTGAAGACAGGGTGATGTGGCCCTATTACAAAACGAGTGTGATTGATAAAACATTTCAGCAGATGACGCGGGATGAAGCGATTGAGCTTATCGAATGTGAGAGATTGAAGGTAAGTGAACGCGGCATAGCCAAGGGCCGGGTTTACCGTGAAGGCCAGTCCGGAGCCAACGATCTCCACATTGTAACGATTGGTGGCCTGGATGAACATGGCAATGACGCATGCAACGATCTGACTGATGTCATTCTCGAGGCGTCACTGAATATCAGAACTCCTGAGCCGTCACTGATGTTCCGTTATTCTCCCAAACTCAACGAAAAGACAAGACGCCTTGTTTTTGACAATATTGCGCAGGGTTTTGGTTTCCCGGCCATAAAGAACGACGAAAAAAGCATCAAACACATGATTGAATATTTCAATATCCCGCCAGATGAGGCTGCCCATTACGCCCTCGTTTTATGTATGGCTCCGGGAGTAGGTAAGCGGCGGGGGACTCAGAAATCAAGGACAGAAGGGGGCGGTGCGTGGTGCATGGCCAAGCCTATGGAACTCACCATGCATAATGGCTTTGATCCCTCTCTTACTAAGACGCAAATGGGACCTGAGACGGGTGATGCCAGTAAATTCAAGACCTTTGAGGATGTCTGGGATGCCTATGTTGAACAGGTCAAGTTCGCTATCGCATTGCACTTTAGAAACAGGGACGTATGTCGAAGAGCGGAAATAAACTACTGTGAGAGCCCCTTCCTGGCCTCGATGGACGATATCTGTGTCGAGGAAGGTCTGGGGGCATTTGAAAACAAAACGTATCCCAACACCTGGAGTGACCCCGTGTCAATGCCTGACCCGGTTAATTCCTTTGCCGCTATTAAAAAGCTTGTTTTTGATGACAAGAAGTACACCATGGAGGATATGGTGAATGCCCTGTCAGCAGATTGGGTCGGCTACGAAGAAATGAGACAAGACGCCCTTAACGCGCCTAAATGGGGAAATGACGATCCTTACGTGGATGACATCGGCACGCGACTTTATACTATGGTGGCTGATCTTTATGATGAGCAGACCCAGTTCAGCGGCATGGCTCCGGTTCCGGTTCCGCAGAGTGTCTCCCTGTATGCTGCAAGAGCCCCCCGCGTCGGGGCGCTTCCCTATGGCCGAAAGCACGGCGAAGTGTTAGCAGACGGTGGATCATCTCCCTATGTTGGTACAGACAAGGCCGGGCCGACAGCCGTACTTAAGTCAATGAGCAAAATCCCTCAAGATCGGTATAAAGGGATACAGCTGAACCAGAGGCTGCCTGTATCGTTAATGCGGGAAAGCGGTGAAAAAGGATTCGAGACCTGGACGGCCTATATGACGGCCTGGCACGCCTTGAATATCGACCATGTCCAGTTCAATGTTGTGGATACTCAGGATATGCTGGATGCGCAAGCTGAACCTGAGAATCATGAAGATTTGATTGTACGGATCGCTGGCTATAGCGCAAGGTTCGTAAGTCTTCCCCTAAATGCACAGGATTCGATTATCGCAAGGACTGAACAATCATTTGACTAGGCCTTAAACCAAACCATTATGACTTAGGTCTTAACCCAAACAAAGGGGACAGGGTTTCTACACAGAAACCCTGTCTCCCGCGTGCAATCTTACAAAAGGAGATAATCATGGCCAAGTGCAGAGACTGTCGTTGGTACAAAACGGATATCGGGAACCCCACCAAGGGAATGTGTATTCATGGTAGCTACAAAGCGGAGGCAAAAGATGCTGCAGGAGGCACGGCGTCCACTGTCATTACAGGAAAAATTGTTAATGGTTCCGACGAAGAATGTGAGAATTACGAGTCTAAGAAAGGCACTTCCCGCAGTCAAAGGTTGAAAGAGGGCATGTGATAGGCTCGAAATTCTGATTGGTTGGCAGAAATACTCTCCTTGGCAGGTTCTCGAAAGTTAGAGCGTGTTGTATGGCTTAGAGCGTCAGGAAGCCCCGCAGTTGAGCTGAGGGGCTTCTAAAATTTAACCGCTTCGGAAGCTACCCATGCATTAAGGGGGTGGCATTTAACAGTTACGGTAAAGACCCTTTGGGCGTCTTGCCGCTTTTTTGTGCCTGAAAACCAACATAAATAGATTGTCAGCTCATGAAATCATATTTGGAGTGTAGATAATGGAAGAATACTTACAGCCAGGTAAATTTGTGAATAGCGACCATGGGGAGGTGATTGAATTTGCCCACTCCGCAGTCGGCAGTGTAACTGATCCAAAAGAGCAGATCAAGCGGCTCTATTATGTTATTCGCGATCAGATTGTGTACACTCCCTATGTCAACTTTATGGATAAAAACAGCTACTCTGCAATTGGTGTTCTGCAAACCAAGCGGGGCTTTTGTATCCCCAAGTCTGCCCTGCTTGTGGCCTGCGCGCGGATAGTCGGGGTCCCGGCGCGCTGCGGTTTTGCCGACGTGGCCAATCACCTGACCTCGGCAAAGTTACGTGCTGCCATGGGTGGGTCAAATGTATTTTATTGGCACTCCTACAGCGATATCTACCTGGATGGCAAATGGGTTAAGGCTACACCGGCCTTTAATAAGGCCTTATGTGACAGAGCGGGAATTGCCCCCCTGGAGTTCGATGGTACCTGTGACTCTCTGTTCCATGAGTACGACAATGCAGGAAAC
>Ga0164315_10001807_pt1 | contig 16241 bp, 10 predicted proteins | sample GuaBasSedimGuay6_FD_113737 | JGI IMG/M metagenome (GOLD analysis project Ga0164315, IMG submission 113737) | Subseafloor sediment microbial communities from Guaymas Basin, Gulf of California, Mexico - Guay6, Core 4569-2, 0-3 cm | ecosystem: Environmental > Aquatic > Marine > Hydrothermal vents...
ACAATATCCACCAATACCTGGTCCGGGGAAAATCATATTGCTATGCGTAGGTCTCATTTTAATGGCATTGATCACTTTGATCAGGTCAACGCCATTCCGTTCAGCAAATAAACTCCATTCATTCATGTAGGCCAATATTGTTGCCCGGTATGAATTTTCAACTATTTTGGTAGTTTCCGATTCAATTGGCCTGTCCATTACCGTTAGGGGGAACTCATCTGTATTTAATACTTCGTGCAGGAATTTCTCCACTTTGTCCCTGGCTTCTTTATCGCAACCTGAACAAACTCTCCAAAAATCACGGATTGAAGAAACATACTCTTTTCCCGGCATTACCCGTTCGAAACTATGAGAAAGTAAAGGCGTTTCTTTCAGCCCTCTTTTTGAAAATGCTTTTTTAAGAATTGGCCATGCAACAAATTCAGTGGTACCAGGTGCAACGGTTGTTTCGATTAACACCAGTGCATGTGGTGGAATTGTATCTCCAATGGTACGCATGGAAGCTTCAAGTGCAGCCATATCTGTATCACCAGTTCGCATATTACCCAAATCAGCCTTAGAGTAATCACATTGCACATCCACAACCACAACATCAGCAAGCTTTAAACAATCGCTGTTATATGTTGCTACAAATGTTTTGGATTCAGTTACCGTTCTTGTAATTAACTCATCAACTTCAGGGTCTTCAGCTTTAACAGGAGATTCTCCACGGTTTACCAGTGGGATTTTCCAATAACTTCTAATACTGGGTCGTTGATAACCGATTACATACTTAGAATTAGTTCCTTTTTCATCTTTGGTATCAGCTACAATGGCTGCCATTACAACACCCACAAATCCCAATCCCATTACTACTACAATTTCTTTTCCTTCCGCTTTGGCTTGTTTGGCAAGTTTTTCCAAACGGAAATATTCGGCATCATATTCATCTTTTCTTGGAATAGGGAACGATTCTCCCTGGGGACTTACAGCAATTTCTCTTTCTTTTTGCATAATGTATAAATTTTGATATGATTATATATGATTTATATCCAGCCTTTTAAGTTGTAATATCCAAGCGCCATCATCTCTCTTATAAAAATTATCTCATATTCCAGGTGCTTCCAAAACTGGTAACGAATTTGCGTATTATTACCTATATCAGGCAAAAAACGATTTTTGCCACCCAACTCTTTATCATTAAAAAACAACTCAAAATCATGAACTGCAGCAAATGCAGGTGCTCCATTTACATTTTTAAATCCGATTTTTTCAAAGGATAAAATAGATCTTCGCATATGCGAAGGTGAAGTTACAATAATTATGGTAGATTCTTTATGTGAAATGATTTTTTGAACCTCCAGGGCCTGATAACGGGTATTTTTTCCTTCATTTTCTAAAATGATACGATCAGGATCGACATTGCGAATTTCCAGTTCTTTTTGCATTAACCGGATTGAACTGTTAGTATCAGAAATATCTCCAGGTAGGGCAATAATAATTTCAGCTTTGCTAAATTCTTTGGCTACCATTGCTGCATAATAGGAGCGAATCAATCCGGATTCACCTGGCATAGCACTGCCACCCATTACGATGATATAGTTTGGAGTTGATTCTGTTTTAAGGCATGAAGTACCAAGCCAGTATATGCCTTTATATGGCAGTTTGGTAAAACTTAGGAAAATGAGTAAAATAGCAAGAAAACCAGCTACAATCGAGATTGTTTTGACCAGTTTTAACAGTACCCGAAAAAATGAATTGATATATTTTCTATATATTTTGTACACCTGGTATGGGTTGATACTATCTGATTACGGCATTCAATTCCCTTTCAAATGTGTTCATTAACTTTTTCATTGTTTTATCAATTACCTTATCAGTCAATGTTTTTTCCTCATCCTGTAGCATAAAACTTACAGCATAGGATTTTTTGCCAGCTTCGATATTTTTCCCTTCATAAATATCAAACAGGTTGATAGACTTCAATAATTTTCGCTCTGTTTGATAACCCAGTTTTTCTACTTCAGCATAAGGTACTTCCGAATTTAATAACAATGCAAGGTCTCTTCTTACCTCTGGAAATTTAGAAATAGGGGTGTAGGAAATTTTTTGCTTTTTGATATCCCCAAATACCAGGTCCCAGTTGAAGTTTGCATAAAATACCTTTTGATTGATATCAAATGAATTAAGAACTGATGATGAAATTTCCCCAATTTCTAAAACCTGACCTTTTTGATTGAAATATTCCAATCCTTCGGTAAAATATTTCTTCGTAGATTTTTCAGATTTTATAGTGCTTAAATTTAGCCCTGCCCTTTTTAATAAATTTACAGCAAAGGCTTTCAGGAAAATAAAATCGACATTTTCATCAGCTGAATACCAACTTTCATTATTCTTTTTTCCTGTTATAAAAAGTGCAAGATGAGCCGATTCATTGTATTTTTTGGTGACCTCATCAGCTTCTTTATTCTTCAAGGTATATACTTGGCCAAATTCAAAAAACTTGAGGTTGTCGTTTTTCCGGTTGAGGTTGTAGTTAATTGCTTCCAAACCTCCAAATAGTAGTGATTGCCGCATTACATTCAAATCACGACTTAATGGGTTCAGAATTTGTACGCTTTGATTTTTTTCAAAATCAGGATTATTTTCATAATGGGTAGATTTTGTGAGCGAATTGTTCATGATCTCCACAAATCCATTGCTACTCAGAAAATCAAATGCGAGGTTTTGTACTTTTTCAGGATCTGGTTTTTCGGTAGCAGCAATCGATGAATAAACCTTGGCAGGAATTTCTATGAAATTGTAGCCATAGATTCTTAAAATTTCTTCGATCACATCGGCTTCCCTGGTAACATCCACACGATAGGATGGAACCAATAAAGTTAATCCATCCTTTGTTTCATTTGAAGTTTCAAACTCAAGGGAATTTAAAATATTTTTGATGATATCATTTCCAATGGATTTGCCAATCAGACGATCGATGTTTTTCCAGGAAACATCTACTTTAAGTTTTTCAATTTTTTGAGGGTATTCATCTTTAATCTCTGATGAGATTTTGCCTCCTGCAATTTCTTTTATCAGGATTGCTGCCCGCTTTAGAGCATACAAAGTAATATCCGGGTCTACACCTCTTTCAAAACGGAAAGATGCATCTGTTTGCAGGTCATGATGTTTTGAAGACTTGCGAATATGTACGGGATCGAAATAAGCGCTCTCAAGGAAGATATTTTTTGTTTTTTCGGTTACACCTGATTTGATGCCACCAAATACACCACCGATGCACATGCCTTCTTCGGTATTACAAATCATCAGATCGTTTCCGGTAAGTTCCCTTTCAATTTCATCCAGGGTTGTAAATTTGGTTCCTTTGGCTAATTTTTTAACCACTACCTTTTTTCCGGTAATTTCATCTGTATCAAAAGCATGCAATGGCTGACCAGTTTCATGGAGCACATAATTTGTAATGTCTACAATGTTATTGATGGGGTGCAAGCCTATGGCATTTAACCTGTTCTGCAACCATTCAGGTGATTCTTTCACTTCAATACCTGAAATGGTCAGGCCGGTGTATCGTGGACAAGCAACTGCATCTTCAAGAACCACATCAATATCCAGGGATTGATCATCAGTTTTAAATTCGTTTACAGAAGGAACATCCAGTGTTCTTTTCAGCGGTTGTTTGTTTTTAAAATCGTAATTATCCAGTACAGCTTTTATATCCCTTGCAACACCTATGTGCGAAATAGCATCGGTACGGTTAGGGGTTAATCCAATTTCAAAAACAATATCATCTTCAATATTGAAAAAATCTTTGGCAGGTGTTCCGGTTTTTACTTTTGGGTCAAGAACCATAATTCCATCATGAGAAGTTCCAAGTCCCAGCTCATCTTCTGCACAGATCATTCCTTCAGAAGGTTCGCCTCTTAACTTGGCTTTTTTAATTTCAAAAAAACCATCATCATCATACAATTTGGCTCCAACAGTTGCAACAACTACTTTTTGTCCCTCAGCCACATTAGGTGCTCCACAAACGATGGGCAACAATTCTCCTGTTCCAACGTCAACATTTGTTACACTTAATTTATCAGCATTGGGATGTTTCGAGCAGGATTTTACTTCACCAATTACAATTCCTTCCAATCCTCCTTTTACCGATTGCCATTTTTCGATTCCTTCTACCTCTAATCCACAGTCGGTAAGCAAAGCCGATAATTCGTCAATAGATTGGTCTATTTCAAGATATTGTTTCAGCCAGTTGTATGATATTTTCATTTTCCAAATTAAATTTTAGAGGTGCAAATGTAAGATTTTAAGATGAATAATTGTTTAAAATTGACTTATTTAGATCAGAATCAAAATCGGGAAATGAATTGAATTAGTTTACAATTAACTAATCAAACTCCAGTTTGGTTTATTTTTAGAAAGGATTTTTAGCTGTTGAAGGATAGGCGTGTTTTTTCCCTTTTCCAAATGAGGATCATCGGTTAATATATCTGCTGCCATATTTCTGCTGTATTTCAATATTTTTTCATCCTTTATAATGTCAGCAATCTTCAGGTCAAGTATTCCACTTTGTTGTGTTCCTTGTAAATCACCAGGACCCCGTAATCTCAGATCTACTTCAGCTATCTCAAATCCATCCGTAGTTCTGACCATGGTTTGAATTCGTTTTTTACCATCTTCCGACAGAAAGTCTTTTGTCATTAAAATACAATACGATTGATCTGCTCCTCTACCTACCCGACCCCTTAATTGGTGCAATTGTGATAGGCCAAACCGTTCAGCATTTTCGATAATCATTACACTGGCATTCGGAATATCAACGCCTACCTCAATTACTGTTGTTGCCACCATGATTTGGGTTTCACCTTTTACAAAACGTTGCATTTCAAAATCCTTGTCTTTCACTGGCATTTTGCCATGGACAATACTTATGGCATATTCGGGCAAAGGAAAAGCTCTTTCGATACTTTCATAACCATCCGTGAGGTCTTTAAGGTCTAGCTTCTCCGATTCTTTTATCAGTGGATATACAATGTAAATCTGTCGTCCTACATTGATTTGCTGTTTCATAAAGCCAAATACCTTCAATCGGTCACGGTCGTAATAATGAGCTGTTTTAACAGCTTTTCTTCCAGGAGGTAATTCATCTATTACAGACACATCCAAATCTCCATATAACGTCATGGCCAAGGTTCTGGGAATAGGCGTTGCCGTCATCACCAGCACATGTGGAGGAATGGTATTTTTTTTCCATAACCTGGCTCGTTGTGCTACGCCAAAACGATGTTGTTCATCAATTACAACCAATCCCAGGTTTTTGAATTGAACAATATCTTCCAATAAAGCATGAGTTCCCACGAGGATTTGCAAATTCCCATTTTTTAGCCCTTCATGAATTTCTTTTCTTTTAGTTGTTTTGGTGGATCCGGTCAATAAGTTAATTTCGATACCCAGACCGGATATCATTTTTGAAATGGATTTATAATGTTGTTTGGCCAGGATTTCAGTGGGGGCCATCAAGCTTGCCTGGTAGTTATTATCCAGTGCAATCAGCATCGACATTAAGGCCACTAGTGTTTTGCCACTTCCAACATCCCCTTGTAAAAGTCGGTTCATTTGTTTTCCTGAGCCAATATCGAACCGGATTTCCTTGACTACTTTTTTCTGGGCATTGGTCAATTCAAATGGAAGGTTTTTATGGAAAAAATCGTTCAGGTAATCACCTACAACTAAAAATTTATGCCCCCTTGTTTTTTCTATCCTGAGTAGTTTTAGCTTTAATAGGTTCAATTGAATAAAGAAAAGTTCTTCAAATTTTAAACGTGCCCTTGCCCTGTCTAATAAATTTTGATCCTTTGGAAAATGGATGTTCAAAAGTGCCTCTTTCCTTGGAATTAATTTGAGTTTTTCTATTACCTCTGTAGAAAGGGTTTCATAAATGGTGTCTTTTACCTGGATAATCAAATTTCGGGTTAGCTTACTTATGCCTTTACTATCCAGTCCTTTTGACTTTAATTTATCAGTAGAAGAATAAAAAGGTCTCAATTTTTCTCCCAGGTCTTCTTTTTGTTCTGAAGCTAGTTCTATTTCGGGATGTGGGATGTTAAATTTACCATTGAATAACGTTGGTTTTCCAAATACGATATACTCCTCATGTGGTGTTAATTTTTTGATCATCCATTTGGCACCCTTAAACCATACCAGTTCAATAGTACCTGTATCGTCTTGCAGGTATGCTATCAGTCTTTCTGACCTTGGTTTTCCCATCAATTGGATACCGGATAATTTTCCTGATATTTGAATATAGGTACTGTCGCTATTAATGTCTTTAATCTTATAATATTTGCTTCGGTCAACATATCTGAAAGGAAAGTAATTCAACAGGTCGTTGAAATTAAAGATACCGACTTCTTTCTTCAATACATCTGCCCTGGCCGGGCCAACCCCTTTCAGGTATTCAATGGATGTATCAAGGATATCAACTGTTCTCATCAGGATGTATTGATCACAACAAAATTATGGATTTCAGTCGTATTATGCCAAAAAAAAACTCCCCCGGATTGGAGGAGTTTTAAAAAATATCTTATTTGGTTAAAATTCCCAAAGTTCATGTTAAAATTCAAAAAGTTCTCCTTTGATACGTTCTGCTTCTAACAGTGCATCCATACCTGATGCATAATCAGTAATTTCCCTGTTATAAACATTTTCTTCTTTGTAAACATAGCTTCCAAACATTCTTTTCCAGAATAACTCATCATATGTTCTTTCTTCAGCACTATTTTGCCTGTTAAAAACAATTGACTGGGCGAGAACAGGTCTGGCTTCAGGGAAGTAAATCCAAAACATTTCTTCCAAGCCAAAATAGTTTCCGTCGTCATCATAAAGGTTTCTAACCGGGCAAACTCCAAGAATACGAACATCCATTACTGAACGTTGTTTGTCGAAGAACCAGTCTTCTTTAATTTTAATACGCATTACTTCAGAAGCATCAAACTCTTCAGTAACCACTTCATACCTTAAAATCCGCTGTGGGTTATTTGGGTCCACAATAGGTACCGTATCAGTACGGGTAAATTTCTTTTCTATTTCCTGAAATGTAAGAGGAACGAGAAATTGATCATCTTTTGCCGGATCATAGGCGGTAATTGTACCTTCTCTGATAGCATCCATGATCACTGTCATGAAATTTTTCCATCCTTTTTGAGGAACTTCCGGATAGTAAAATGGATGATTTATCTTCTGACGAAGATCCATCAGTCTCCAGATTCTCTTTTTCCAGATAACATCTGCTTCCCTTACCGGATAATAAGAAATTGGTTTTTTATCCTGCAAGTGAATTTCTTCAAATATTCCGTCGCGCGGACTATCTAAAATTTGTGCAGTTGCCGGGGCTGTGATACCCAGCAGAAAACCTGCAAATATGATAATACTGATTGTAGTTTTCATAAAAACCTCCAATTAGTTTATTGTTATATTAATTGATTCAATTTTACGTGGACCCTCTGGCCCCTTTACTTTAATATCTCTAAAAACAACGATATCGTTCTTTTTCAGCGACTGCATTTGATTCTTCATTTTATCAGTAAACATTTGGCTTTCTGATTTTTCTGTAAAGAAATATCCACCTCCCTGGGGAATGAATATGGTAAATGAAGTAACCCTAAAATCATATTCAAAGTCAACCCATTCAGGTAATTGACAAACAAGGAATGGATTGGCTAACATTCTTTTCATAGCAATTTTGCCATCATCAGACCCTATAACCCGTGCAAGTGGATCCGGTAATCTTTTTACCCTAAACATTTGGTCTCCCATCCGTTTTCTTCCCCCATTATCCTCAGCATAAATTGTAACTATGGCTTCATAGGCATCGCCAGGAATATCTTTTACTACCCAGCCTGTATCTGTTCTTGATAATGATCCGGCTGAAATGGTTGGTTTCAATTGATTATCCGCTTTACCAGATGCAGAAATAGAAACTGGGTTTTCAACCCCGCGGTAAAACACGTTCATCTTGTCGGCTGATACTGTAGCCGATGGTTTGGCAACAATATAATTATGTTTGAAACCATAATATTTTGCAGCTCCCCATGGTGTCATTAGTTTAATTAATCCAGCGTATTTTTTTGATCCCGTTGAATTAGCAGGTAATGTTAATTTAACTTTGCCATCTTCTCCTTCAATTCTTGTTGCCCTGTCAATCATAGCCTCTGTCAGCGTATCAGCACCTTCCAAAACATATACTACAGGGTCTTGATTACTATCATAGGCAGCAACCAGAATGTCTGCTTCATAATCTTCACCCCTGAAAACATAATTACTGTTAGGAATTACCTTTGCACTAACTTCATCAAATTTAAAATCTTCAGCAGAAATAGATGAATATAAATAATTAACAACATTGGTTTCTGCATTGTATACTTCTGCAATTAACTTATTTAAAATGGTAATATCTGCAGCAAGGATAGTATGGTAAAAATGATGCCTTTGCCAGTCTTGTTTTTGTCCGTCTGCATCTCTGTATTCTACATCAGTTACCAAACCCAGATCAAAATTCTCCCGATCTTTTTCGTCCACTAGTTTTAATAAATTTTCCTTATATTCATTAATTTGGATCAGTAAATTATCAGCTTCTCCTTTTTTAGTATCAGAGGTAATCAGGAAATTTGTGGGGGTATCATAATTATCAGGTTTCTTAACGTATTTTAAATGAATAGTATCTGCTTCTTCAACGGTTATTCCTTCGGTAGCAGAAATGATTTGAGCTTTTAATAAATTAATATATTTAATAAACTCATCGGAATATTGTTGGGCCTGTTGTGCCTTGTTCCAGTATGGACCCACCTTATTCTCATTCAATTCATTTTGTTGCTTAAACTTGGCATACACCTCATCAACTTTTGCGGAGAATTGCTCGTTAGTAACCTCCATGCTGTCGTTTACAATCAGAAATGCACTTAAAATTTCACGCGAAACGTTCAAAGCCAATAAAGCAGTCAGTACCAGGTACATCATGGCTATCATCTTCTGCCGTGGGGTTTCCTTATATCCTGCCATTCGAAATTCTTGTTTTTAGTTGTTGATTGATTTTCAAGATTAATTTTTCTACTTACTATCTGACTTTACGTTCATTGCTGTAAGCATGTTTCCATACACTTTATTCAAGTCAGCAACTTTCTTTGACAGGTTATCAAGCTCTTCGTTATATTTTAAAGTTTTATCAGCAGAATCGTTTATTTTAGTCATAAACTCATCCAATGTTCCTTTTAACTTGGCTGTTGTATCTACATGATCACTTGTTCCTTGCAACTGATTCTGAAATACATTGTTCAATGCTGATAGGTTATCCTTGTATTTTGAGGTATTATCAATAGAACTATTCAGGTTTGTAATAAACTTTTCAATTGTCTCCTGAAGTTTCCCTGATGATTCAGTTTGGTTTTGAGAATTTTGCAATTGCATTTCATATGCAGAATTCAGTGAGGCCAAATTTTGGGAAATTTTGGTTAACTGTTCCCCATAATTATTTTCCTTTAAAGCAGTAAAATCAAGTGCTTGTGCTGATTCAGACAATGCTTCAGAAGATTTATTATAATTCTCTGCTAAATTATTTGCCGATTGTGTTGCGGCTTTAACGCTTGCAGCAAAACCTTCGGTAGCATCCAGATCATTTTGGATAGTTTCAGTAGCTTTCGAATATACACCGGAAAGTTCAGAGGCTGAACCCGCAGCATTTTTAACTGAGTTAACCAATTCAACAGAAGCTGAAATATCATTATTGATGGTTTCAGATTGTCTGTTATAGGAATCAGATAATGTTCCAACACTTGCAGTAGCTCCCCTAATTTTTTCAGTAAATTCGTTGGTGGCAACAGCTGCATTGGTTACATCGCTCAATTTATTTGTATTATCGCTTAAGCTTTGTAATCCTACACCAAGACTTTGAATTAACTCCGGCCCGACTTTGGCTTCAGCTAACATTTTATCGAGGTCTTCTGTAAGCCCTTCAGATTTAACAGGTGCTTCGTCTAATTCTGTTGAAACGCCATGATACATACCTGCTAGTTCCGGGTAAACCAAACTCCAGTCAGGCTCAATGTGAGGCGATTCAAATGCAGAAAAGAAGAAAATAATAGCTTCTGTACTGAGCCCTAAAAGCAACATGATATCTGCTCCTGCGTAGTGGTTAATCTTAAATAATGCTCCCAGAATTACAACTGCGGCGCCAATACCGTAAAGTTTGGCCATAAAGTTTTTAAAACCTCTACTTTTAACAATGTTTCCTAATCCCATGATTAAAATAAAAAATTTGATTAATGATTTTACACTCTAATTAACTTCTATTGGATTGAATTATTTTTTATAGACATTCGAAGCCTTTGCTGGATTATCATCTTTCTGTCTGCCAAGGTATGGCTGAACACATCTAAAACCAATAAAAGCCTTAGCTGAATCCTGATATTCATATGTCCTTGCAGCAGATTCCAAATAATACCTAATGTCTTTCCATGATCCGCCCCTTACAACTTTCCTTTTCAGGACAGCAGGATCATTGTCGTCTGCGTTATACTGATAATTCGGATTTAAATCCCATGTGAAATTGTATGAAGATTCGTCAAATGCATCGGAACACCATTCAGCAACATTACCAGCCATATCATAAAGGCCCCAGTCATTTGGTGGATAGTGCCCAACAATAATAGGTGTTGCACCTCCATCATCAGTATAGTTTCCTCTTAAAGGTTTAAAGTTTGCTAAGAAACAACCTTTGTCATTTCTTGTATAAGGTCCACCCCATGGAAACGGGTTAAAATCATGTCCACCTCTTGCGGCCCATTCCCACTCAGCTTCTGTTGGTAAACGGAAATCATGAATATTTGATTCTCCGCTTTTTTGGGCAAGGAAAGTATTCTTTAATTGTGTTCTCCATACACAAAAGGCTTTTGCCTGGCGCCAGTTTACACCTACTACCGGATAATTATCGTAAGCAGGATGCCAGAAATATTTTTGTGTCAATGGTTCGTTAAATGAATATGAATAGTCAAATAACCATACAAGTGTATCTGGATAAACATTGATCACTTCTTTACGAACGTAAACTGACCTGTCTTGTAATCCTTGAGGCCTGTTAGACAAAGAACCAGCTTCCTGGTTTCCATCTTGAGAGAAATCTTTCTTAGAAGCGGCTTGCAGGTCAACCCAATAATATTCATAATTCAATTTTCGGGTATCAATTTCTTTTTTCCTGAAAAACCTTTCGTTTTCTGGTAAATACAGTTCTTCCAGAACATCTCTTTCTTCTTCTCCTTCCCAATCAATCCTTGTTGACCAATTCAGGAATGGAGGGTCAAAAATTTCCCCGGTGCGCCTGTCCTCTTCAACTAAGTAGTCTTCAGGTAGTATGTCACCTAAAAGCACACGGGCAATTGAATCTTTTACATAATTCACAAATTGCCGGTATTCATTATTGGTAATTTCAGTTTCGTCCATATAGAAAGCTGAAATAGTTATGGTTTTAGGCTGATGAAGTTGTGCATAAACAGCATCTTCTTCACCAACACCCATTGTATAACTTCCTAATGGAATGTAAGCCATTCCAAAGGGTGTGGGCTGGTAATAAGGTTTCCTGTTTTGTACGCCTACAAGTTCACCGTTTCCTGAACTTCCACAACTACCTAATATTACTAAAGCGGCCAGATAAAAAAGGACTCTTTTCATATGATTAGCTGATTTATTCTAATAATATAGTATAAATATAAAATTTTTACTTGATTACAATCATAAAGTTACAATTTATTACAGGAACCTTGTATTTCTGTAACTCCTTCTTCCTTTATCCATATTAATTTTAAAGCAATATCCAACCATTATTTCATGACTTCCACCACTACCAATTTGAGAAGTTGGAATTGTATATGCGTAACCAATCCTTAAGTCTTTAATTTTTAAACCCAATATAACTGAAAGGGGATCCATTACTCTTAAACTGCTATAACTAACGCCACCCCAAACTTTATTATTGTATTTTAACAATGCTGCAAGGTCAAATTGTGTTTTTACAGCATCTGATTTTACCAGTAAAGATGGCTCAATAACAAACGATGGATTGTTTGGAAATGATATCTCATAACCAGCTGATAAATAGTAATGTCTCTTGGTTCTATATGCCAACATATCATCAGGAGAACTGGATTCTGAAAGCCGTGTACTGGATAAGCCGACATAAAATTTATTTGGAATTAAATAATGTAATCCAAATCCAAAATCCAATAGCATATCACTTTCTTCTTCTTTACCGTCCAAAATAAAATCACCCGGATCCTTGGCCCCTTCCCGTAAGCTCGCAAAATCAATACTTGCATTGATAAATCCTGCTTGTATACCAATTCCTAAATTTCCCATGCCAACATCCATACGAAAGGCATACATGATTTTTAAGCCTATTTCTTTTTGAAATCCTAATTTATCCTGGTAAATAGTAGCCCCTACTCCCCCATGCAAAATATTTACCGGAGAATGTATGCTTATAGAGTAAGTTTGAGGAGCGACACTATTGCCTTCCGCATCATTAAATCCAACCCATTGCTGCCGCATGATACCGTGTGCACAAATACCTCCAACACTACCTGTAAATCCTGGATTATAAGAGATTTGGTTAAACATGTTTTGAGCATAATACGCTTCCTGTTGAGCATTTGCCAGGGTAAAGGACAACATGAATACAAGAGCGTAAAATGCCCGAATAATTATCTTCATCTGATTAATTTCCATTCTAAAAGGTCGCTAAATTAACAAAAAAAATTAAATTCAAAATTATCAATGCTTTAAATTACCTGTTAATACTGCGATAAATAAATATTTATCAAATGCTTTCAGACTTCAATTTGCTTAAGTCACTGGTTTTAAAGCATCATTATCTCAATTGTTAATAAAACAGCAATTTTTTCTTTATCAATTATTTGACCTGTTAACGTTAAAAATTGATTCTTAGTCTTTAACAAAGAGTTTTTAAATAAACCAGCTATCAAAAAAGTAGACAAGCGGATTGTTGAAAAAGTTGCTTTCGGTCAAAATTTAAATTCAGTTTAAAATTAAATTGAAAAAATGAAGTAAAATATTTCAAATTGATATTGCTAAATTTCTAAAAAAGAATACTTTTGCACGCTTTTTTAAAATAAGAACAAGTTTAAAAAACGAATATTATGGCATTTATCGTCAAAGAGAAACTGTTTTCGAAAAAATGGTTTATTGCATATAGCTTGATAGCTGTAGGTGCATTTATTATGGCTGCAGGATTTGTGTTGTTTATCTCACCTTATAAAATTGTTCCTGGTGGTGTATATGGTGTTTCAATTGTTTTGCATCACCTTTTTGGAACTCCTGTAGGATTAGTTGCTCTTTGTTTTGATATCCCTTTGACTTTGCTGGGGATTAAGATTTTAGGGCCACGGTTTGGAATTAAAACAGTAGTTGGTTTTGTATTGACTGCCGGTTTTGTTGATTTATTAACCTATTTGTGGGGAGAACAACCTTTGGTTGAAAATGATGCATTATTATCCTCCATTTTTGGTGGCGTCTTTATTGGACTGGGCCTGGGAATGATTTTTAAAGCAAAGGCAACATCAGGAGGGTCCGATATCATTGCCATGATTATTGCAAAATATACAAAATTGCCTCTGGGGCAGCTAATGATTGTTGTAGATTCAGCCATTGTTCTGGTTGGGGTTGTTGCTTTTCAGGATTGGAAAATCCCATTGTATTCACTCATTGTAATATTTATTACGGGCAGGGTAGTCGATGTGGTATTGCAAGGTATCAGTTATGATAAAACATTGTTTATTGTTTCTGAAAAACCAAAGGTATTACGCGATAAAATAATAAATGACCTGAACCGTGGTGGAACTTTTCTTGAAGGAAAAGGGATGTACAGCGGAAATGAAAGGACTATTATTTATACAGTAGTAAGTCGCAGGGAGCTGGCTATGTTGCAAGATTTTATTCATAGAACAGATCCGGATGCATTTATGACAGTTATCAATGCCAACGAAATTCTGGGTAAAGGCTTTAAGTCGCTGAGGGATAAGGTTTCTGATTAAACTGAAAATTGTTTGCTATTGTATACTGGCTCGAAATTTGTAAATTTGCAATCATTTTTTAATTCAATAACAATGCAACATATTAAATATTCGTGTCCAAAATGCGGTAATAAACAGTTTGAAACTGGAGAAATGAGAGCTACTGGGAGTTTTATAACCAAGTTATTCAACATTCAAAGTAGAAAATTTACAACTGTAACCTGCACCAAATGTAGTTATACTGAATTTTTTGCAGCATCCAGTAATCAATTGGGAAATATCCTGGACTTTTTTACAAATTAACAAATAGTCAAATTATGAAGGCACAGATCAAACAATTACTTCTTTTAATAGGAATAATAAGTATATTATTGGCATCCTGTTCAAAAGATGAAAATGCCGATAATACATTCAATATTTTTTCTGTCCAGGATGATATTTCTTTTGGACAGGAATTGAGGGCTGAAATTCAATCCAATCCTGCCCAATATCCAATATTAGATGAAAGTCAATATGCTGATGCATATAACCATGTGTATAGAATCAGGGATTCCATATTGATGTGGGGTGATCTAAAATACAAGCATGATTTTAATTGGGATATAGATATCATTCAAAATGATTCTGTGTTAAATGCTTTTTGTGCTCCTGGAGGATATATTTGTGTTTATACCGGCATCATTAAATATTTAGACAACGAAGCTCAATTTGCGGGTGTGATGGGACATGAAATGGCCCATGCCGACAGAAGACACTCAACAGATCAGTTGACGAAAGCATATGGAATTCAGTTATTGTTGGGAATTCTATTGGGCAATAATACAAACCAACTGGCTGAAATAGCCGCAAACCTTGCAGCAGGTGCTGCTTCACTTGCATTTAGCAGGGATGCAGAATATGAATCAGATGAATACAGTGTGAAATATCTGTATAACACTGCATATGAATCAAGGGGTGTAGGTGGATTTTTTCAAAAGATGGATGGCAGTCCACAGCCACCTGAATTTTTAAGTACACATCCGCATCCAGATCACAGGTATGATAAAATAATTGAGCACTGGGAAGATTTGGGCGGAAAAGTTGGACAAGACTTTGAGGCAAGTTACCAGACTTTGAAAAACAGTTTACCTTAAAATTGATTAATCTACTTCCATTAAAAATTCTATTCAAAAATATTTTTATTCTACTTTTGCAGCATGGCAAACAACGAGGATAAGTTAAAAAAGATTGTAGCCCATGCCAAGGAGTATGGGTTTGTTTTTCAATCGAGCGAAATATACGATGGATTGGCTGCGGCTTATGATTATGGTCAGTATGGTGTTGAACTAAAAAATAACATTAAAAACTACTGGTGGAAATCAATGGTGCAACAGCATGAAAATATTGTTGGTTTGGATGCGGCAATTTTTATGCACCCTACTACATGGAAGGCCTCTGGGCATGTTGATGCATTCAACGATCCCATGATTGATAACAAGGATTCCAAAAAGAGATATCGTGCTGATGTATTGGTGGAAGATCATATCGCTAAAATTGAAGGAAAGATTCAGAAAGAAGTAACTAAAGCCGCTAAACGTTTTGGTGATTCATTCGATGAAGAACAATTTTTAAATACCAATCCAAGGGTTTTGGATAATAAAAAGAAAATTGACGACATCAAAAAACGTCTGTACTCATCAATGGAGGAAGATGGATTAGCAGGAATAAAAACACTCATAGAAGACCTTGGTATCGTTTGTCCGGTTTCCGGTTCCCGAAACTGGACAGATGTTCGGCAATTTAATCTCATGTTTTCTACAGAAATGGGATCGCTAAGTGAGGGGGCAAACAAAATATATCTTCGTCCGGAAACTGCCCAGGGAATTTTTGTGAATTACTTGAATATTCAGAAAACCGGCAGAATGAAAATCCCATTCGGTATTGCACAAATAGGTAAAGCTTTTAGGAATGAGATTGTTGCCCGCCAGTTTATTTTCCGCATGCGTGAATTTGAGCAGATGGAAATGCAGTTTTTTGTCCGTCCGGGCGAAGAATTAAAATGGTTTGAATACTGGAAAGACCAACGTTTGCAATGGCATTTAAATTTGGGAATTCCGGAATCAGAATATCGTTTTCATAAGCATGATAAATTGGCACATTATGCCAATGCTGCTTTTGATATAGAGTTTAATTTCCCAATGGGAT
>Ga0164315_10001808_pt1 | contig 16238 bp, 11 predicted proteins | sample GuaBasSedimGuay6_FD_113737 | JGI IMG/M metagenome (GOLD analysis project Ga0164315, IMG submission 113737) | Subseafloor sediment microbial communities from Guaymas Basin, Gulf of California, Mexico - Guay6, Core 4569-2, 0-3 cm | ecosystem: Environmental > Aquatic > Marine > Hydrothermal vents...
ATCCTGGACGACCGCATCAAGGCGATCACCAGGGAGAACATCCGGGGGCGCCGGACTATAGACGCCAGCGGTCAGATCGTGGCGCCCGGATTCATCGACATCCTCGCGAACATGCGACTGGACCGGGCAGCGCATGAATTCAAGATCGGCGATGGCGTGACGACGGTCCTGGGCATGCATGGCGGGCCAGTCGATATTGCTGACTACCGGCGGAGCCATGCTGAAGTAGGTCCCCTGGTCAACTATGCAGGGACGGTCGGTCACTCGGCAATGCGCGAGGTCGTCGGTGCTACAGATCCCTATCTGCCGGCGACCCCCGAACAAATCGAAGCCATGCGCCGCCTCGCTGTGCAGTCCATTCGGGACGGTGCCGTGGGCATCGGTTTCGGCATCAACTACAACCCCGGTGCCTCGTACGAGGAGATTTTCGCACTCTTTGAAGTTGCCGCCGCCGAAGGTGTGCCCTGTCACCTGCACGCGCGATATAAAGGCAACGTCTTCCCGTTAACGATGAGCCTCGCGGTCATGGAGGTGGTGTCGATGTCCGCCGCCACGGGCGCGCAGGCACAAATGGCTCACCTGATTTCCTCCACAGTGGGCTCGGCGCCGCTCTCCATCGCTCTCATCGAAGGGGCATCGGCCCGCGGCGTTGACGTCGGCTTCGACTTCCACGTGTGGACGCGCAACCAGACCTGGCTGCAGTCCGCACTATTCGACGAGGGCTGGCAGGAGCGGTTCGGCGGCGCGGAATACTCTGACATCTACGTTGCCGACACCCAGGAGCGACTGACCGAGGAACGGTTCTTCGAGCTCAGGGCGCAGCCGGGTTTGCTCAGTGTCCAGACCGAGTTCATTCCTGAAGAGGAAATGATTATGGGTCTGAAAAGTCCGCTGGGAATTGTCAGCTCCGACGGTGGCGGGCTGGTCGATGGACGCGGACACCCCCGCAGCACAGGAACATTCGCTCGCTTCCTTGGGCGCTTCGTGCGCGAACTCGAGATCGTGGACTGGATGGAGGGCATCAAAAAGATCACGCTGCTGCCGGCGCAGCGACTCGAACAATCAATTCCCGCGATGGCGCGAAAGGGACGTCTGCAGGTCGGGATGGATGCCGACGTGACGGTCTTCGATCCGGCCACCGTTCAGGAGCGGGCGAGTTATGCGGATCCGGCACAAATGTCAGCCGGTATTTCGACCGTGCTCGTCAACGGCACGCTCGTGCTGGTTGACGGGGAGATTGTCGAGGCTGCCACGCCTGGTGAATGGGTCCGCCATCCGCGACCGGTCCCCTGAGAGGGCATCTTTTCTACCGGTGAAAACGTCATGAATAATGGACAATATGCATTGAAACGCATCCCCTTTGGCGTGACGGACTGAACCGATGACCAAAATAACGCGCAAAGACTTTCTCGGTTTATCAGCAGCTGCCGTTACGTCGGCAGTTTTTGGCAAGACCACTTCAGCCAATGCTATGCAAGTCACTGCTGCAACCGGAGGTGCGTCCGGGCGCACGCTTATCCGCGGTGCCGATTTGCTGACAATGGATCCAACGATGCAGGAAATGCAGGCAACAGATGTCCTGATCGAGAACGGCAGGATATCCGCCATTGGCAAGGACCTGGCGAACGAAGATGCCGAGGTCATAGACGCCAACGGGATGATCCTGATGCCCGGCATGTGTGATGGCCACCGTCACCTGTGGCACACCGTTGACGCTGGCCGATTGGCGAAAACCCATCCCAGCGTGTATGCGACCTACCAGGATTGGAAAATGCGCACGATCGTCAGCATGAACCCTGAGGATCATTACCTGGCAGGTTACCTGGGCGGCTTGATGGCGATCGATTCCGGCGTGACGTCAGTAATCGATTATGCGCATGGCCAAATCAATGCGGAAACCGCGTTGGCCGCGGCTAAGGGCGCTAAAGATTCCGGAGTGGGTGGATGGTTCGCGTTCCAGCTCGGCGTGTCTTCTACTTACAAACCCGGCGATGTTATACCGCTGTCAGTTGCTGATTCGCAGCGCATTGCGGCCACGACTGAAACGCACTGGGCCACTGCGGAGAGACTGCAGAAGGAAGTTTTCTCGGCGAGTTCCGACATCATGCAGCTTGGTCTCGCGCCCGCCTCAGGCATGGGCAGCAGTATCGAAGACATCAGCAGAGAATGGACGCGCGTGCGTGACATGGGCGTCAAACTGTTAGCGGCACATGTTCACAAGCCAGCAAAACCAATGTCGCAAGGCACAATGGGGTATCGCGATTCCGGTGTACGTGACTTGCAGGAAGCGGACCTGTTGGGGCCGGATTACCACCTGGCCCATGCCAATCGGCTCACCGCGGAAGAACTTAAAATGCTGCGTGATACAGACGGGATGGTATGCGCAACTGCCATGGGCGAGTTCCCCTATATGGCAAGCGCAAATCGCGGGCCATCAGTACATGGGCGCGCACGCGCTGCAGGCGTGGCGACCGGAATTGGTATCGACGTGAACCTGGTGCTGACGCAGGATTATTTCGAGCACGCACGGGCTGCGTTCTGGAATCTCTACCTTTCTCCGGAAGGCACGAAAATCGCGGCAGCTTACCAATCTGAAGATACGCTGGATTTTGTGACGGCACTCGGTGCCCGCGCAATGCGTCTTGGCGACGTGACCGGCACGATCTCTGTTGGCAAACGTGCAGACCTCGTTTTGCTACGGACCGATCGCATCGGATTCGCGATGCTGGGGAGTCTCGCCGATCGCGTATTGAATTTTGCATCGCTTGCAGATGTTGACAGCGTCTGGGTCGCAGGTCGGGCCCGTAAGCGCAACGGTCAAATGATCGGCGTGAACTGGGGCGACCTCAAATCGCAGGTCGCCGAGGCGCAAGAACGCATCGGACCATTGGCAGCCAGCATTACCTTTACCTAATTCGGTTCGGAGTTAAGGGGACAGTGACCCTAACTGTCTGACTTTATCGAGGCTGATGTCGGCGCGTGTATCATTGCTTTAGTTAAGGTCACTGTCCCTCTAACTCCCATTTCCACCTGATCAATTTCCTTTTTAGTTAAGGGGACAGTGACCCTAACTGTCAAACTTTATCAAGGCGGAATCCACCACGTCTTTTTTTGGTTCAGTTACGGTCACTGTCCCTCTAATTAGTTAGGGTCACTGTCCCCCTAATTCCACTCATGAAGTACGTACTGCGTTATCATCTGGCTGGCCAGTTTGTTAGTGAAAATACGGAGTGATGACCATCGATATACAATTTCCACAGTTAGACGCGAAAACGCGCCGCATTGCTGAGCAACTTGCCAGAGAGGCGCTGGTTTCGACGCAGGTGCTTTCGGACGAGTTACAGCAGTATGTCGAGGAGCTCGACGGGCATTCATCAAGTGACGAATTCTTCGATCGCGATGTTGCCAAACGCATTACTGCGCTTTGTTGGAAACTCCTCGATGCACTTCCCGAAGAGCCGGACGAACGGCAACATCGACTCACTCAATTGGCAATCAATTATTTCGTCCTTGCCGAAGATGCGCAGGATGACAATTACTCAATGGCAGGATTTGAAGATGACTTGCAGGTTGTAACCGCGGTTATTCACGAATTAGATCTTGGTCACCTGTTGGGGGAATGACGGAGTCGAACCGACGTTTCAGAAATACGAATCTCAATTAGACTCATTCGCTCAAAACAACTGCAAGACAATCGCCAGTCAATCCGCGGGCCTCAACCGGATGTTGCGTGTACAATCATTTCACGAAACTGCGGATCGTCCGCAAAACTGCGGATCGTCCGCAACGTGATTGAGAAAGGGAGATTGATATGAAACTAGCGCGAACGGATTTGCCGACGCGACTGCAAGCAGGCGACCTGTGTATTCAAGGCGAGGACTGGGGTGACATAAACGTTGCTCGCATTCGGTTTCCAAAAGGTGCGGACGCAACACCGCTACTGGAGGGATTGCCAGATAATCTTTGCCAATGTCCCCATTGGGGAACCGTAGTGAAGGGATCTATCCATGTACGCTTCGCGGACGGTCAGGAAGAAACGGTAAGCGCCGGTGACGTTTACTACTGGCCACCCGGACACACGGTTTGGGTTGATGAAGATTATGAAGCGATTGAATTCAGTCCAAGCGGCGAGATGGGCCACCTTATTGAGCATCTTAAGTCAAAGCTGGAAGGCTAAAGGCGCGCTGAGTAGGGGCGCTAAAAGGGGCGGACCTGCTGCTGTCCCACTTAATAACCATTCGTTTGTCGATCATTCGCAGGAGCGGCTTCCAGCCGCTTCTGCGAACCCAGCAATTTAAAGTCACAAAATCCGCAATTTGAGGACGCGAATTCTGGCAAAGAATCGCCTGTCAGGACGGGCTCCTACGATACTGAAAAGCAATTGTAGGAGCCCGTCCTGACGGGCGATATCTTAAAACACATTTGATGTTTTCGACCGGCACAAAATGACGAATTGAGGAGGCCCATCAATTTTCTCAGTTAGTTTCTACAAGAAACCTTTGGAAACAGGACAAAGAAATTAGTGGGTGTTCTGCTTTAACTCTCGTCTAGTCCTGTTTTTCGAACCATACGTTGAGCGTCCTTACGTTTGACGCCATCAGCCCGGTCAACTCTCCATTTTCGTTCCTGATAAATTTGATCTCGGAGATCGCGCCCGAGCCATTGAACGTGTCCGTTACTTTGGCTGTCAGTTCGACGTCGTCCAGCCGCCTGTGTCGCAGAACGAGACCGTCATCTTCCATCTCGACGGTGTACATCGCATCCAATTCCTCGCTGAAGTAACGCCCTGTGTACGTCGCAAGGTCAGCGAGAGCGGGTTCCCAGTCCTCCAGCTTTGTCGCGGTCAGTTCGTTGCCGCCCTTGATCGTCAGCGATTCCGCAACGCCGTTGTCGTCGACGTTGAATTCGAGGCTCTGGTCTGCACTCAGGCTGAGACTTGTCGGGCTGAGTGGTGAGGCTGGTTGTTTGTCGCCGCCGGGGCTCTGGACGAAAACGTTATCCTCATCCTGCGACACGATGATGACCACGCCTGGATAGTCGTTGAATTCGTACTGGCCGACAAATTTCTCGAACGCGGCAGCGTCGATATCAGAAGCAGGCGCCGTGTCCGTCTTCTCCGCAACGGTACCGGGCAACTCTTCGGGTTCCATGTCTGCCGCGAAAAATGCGGCGGCGACATCGTGCACCATTGATGAATCGAATGATGCGTTGTTGCTCATTACGACGACACCCGCATCAATCTCCGGAAAATAAACCAGCTCCGCTCTGTGTGCCGTATCTGCGCCGCCGTGCGAGATTCGCGACAGGCCGCGTTGCTTATCGACGACCAGCCCGAGGCCGTAAAAACGATCCGTGCCCGGCATTTCAATTTGCGGTGTCATCATTTCCGCGATCACGTCGGCACCGTCGATCTCGCCCGATTTAAAGTTGCCGATCCACCTGGCCAGGTCATCGATCGTCGTATAGACGCCGCCCGGGCCCATCGTTGCGCCGCCGCCGCCGCCGAGGTCGATGCCGATCCGATACGGCGCTTCATCCGCAAAAACGTAGCCCTCGGCAGCGTTCGGTACGATCTCGCCGGTGTACGAACGAATTTGGGTATGGGTCATCCCCAGCGGTGTGAAAACATTCTCCTTCATCCATACCTGGAAAGGCGTATCGGTGACCTGCTCGACGAGCAGGGCGGCCAGGGCATAGGCCGTGTTGTTGTAGTTATACCGACTGCCGGGCTCGTCCTGGAGTGCCGGTTGCCGTTCGAGAATCCGCAATACCTCATCCCGGCTGATGAAATCGCCGTTGTCGAGACGCACGCCAGACATGAACAGGAGATTCAGGAACTCGCGATAACCACTGGTGTGGTTGAGGATATTCCGGACGGTGACGACATGCCCGAGGTCAGGTATCTCCGGGAAGTACTTGCGTACATCATCGTCGAGAGACAGCAGACCGTCTGCAGCAAGTTTCGTCACCGCAAACGCGGTGAACTGCTTCGAGACGGAGCCGATATTAGATACTGTTTGCCGATCGAACGGAATGTCGAAAGTGAGGTTTGCCATTCCCACAGACTGGTAATGGACGACCTCACCGTCGCGAATGACTGCAACGATCGCGCCGGGCGTGCCATCACCGACGAACGCCGAGAGCAGCTGGTCCAGCCGTTCCTTCGGATCCGTCGCGACCGGCTCAGTGCGTTGCAACGCAATGCTGTAGCTGCCGGACTCGTCTTCAATACCCTCAACCCGGATTGTGAAGCGACCCGCCGCCTTGCTCTCAAACCGGATCGGCTCGGCGCCGCGCGCCGGTCCGTCAAATGTGCCGACGATGTTGCCGTTTGGATCCAGCACGGTGACCTTGACGTCGAAGTCGACCTGGTCGACCTCGCCATACACGAAGTAGTTAGCTTCGAGGTCGGTGGCGTAGTCCGCCTGACCGTGTACCTCCAGCGTTGCGGAAACCGGCTGGCCCACTACAAGGACGGTCTCGGCGTCGGACCGTGCGCACCCGGTGACGGATAACAATAGCAGTACGATCGTGGCGTATTTCATGGCATCCCCAAGGATTTATTCTTATTGGTTATGCGTTGCATCATAGCCAATTCTCAGCGATAGCGCCGAGAAGGGCAGGAGATGCTGGAGGAGGTTCGACGTTAAGACGTAAAGGAAAAGGTGTCAGGGTCACTGCTGTCCCATAAACCAGGATTTAAAATCCTGAACCGCGTTGGTGGACTTAGATTCCGCTTGCTTTTGTTCTCTGTTGCAGGATCGTAGGAGCGGCTGTCTCAATCAATGTATTTTGCCCCAGTGTGCAGACGAGCGTGACAGCGAAGACGCCGCGAATTCTTAACATTACGACCAGTTTTGAGTTTGTAGGACAGCAGTGACCCTGACCCATTTTCCCGCAAGATCAGGAGAGCGCCGAAGCTGGTTACCTTGCTACTGCAAGGACGTCTCTACCTCATACAGTTCTTCCAACAACCTGTGCCATTCGCGGGAACCGTTTTCCACCCAGCCGTTGAGTTCCGCAACCCGCTTTTCCATCGCGTCAACGGTAGATGCGACTTCGGTGTTGAAGGCTACTGCAAGGCGATCCCGTTCCTGGGCCGTAATCCGGTCATACTTGTAGGCGTCGTAACGATGCTTAATCGATTCCCAGCTGCCGCGTTCGGCATTACTCGCTTCGCCTTCCGCAAATCGGGTATTCCAGGCCTCGTAGCCGCCGACCTTGCGACGGTACTCCCGCCAGACCCGATAGGTACGCGTGAGGTCCGCATTAAATTCCCTGAACTTGGCATCCACCGTGTCTGTAATCAGGAACTCGGTATTGCGGATGGTTTCGATACGAACAAGCATCGGATCTTCGCGTGCCGGCAATCGCACCACACGCAACGTGCCATCGTCGGTTTCCTCGAGGTATCCGCTGAATGCAGTGGGTGCAAGTTCGCTGGCGTAAAGCATCAGTGACGTGCCCTTGATGTTCGACACCGCTGCGTCGCCGATACGATCGCGCACTGCTGCAAGCTCGATAGCGATTTCCGCGTAGATCGCCTGAAACTCCGGCGTGCCTTTGTCACCCAGCTGAGTAACTGACTCGTCATTCGCCTGGCTGGAAAAAACCCTGTCGAACCAGGTAAATCCTGCCGCGTCGACGGCACGAATCCGCAGATCCAGCCATTCGCCGTTCGAGCGGACGATTGTTCCGAGTAGTTGCAATTCGGCCGCTTCTTCCGGCTTTGTTGTCACCCTCACAGCACCCCATTGTTCCGACTCCACCAGGGTCTCGCGCAACAGAAACGGCATCAGCTTCGCTTCGATCTCACGAATGCGTGGAAACACCTGCTGGTCACGAAACACTGAAGGATCGTCAGGTATGCCGGGGTCAAAGATCGGGATCGTCACGTTCAACGCGGAACCATCGCTGGTCGCGGCGACCAGTGTCGCGGCGGATTGAGCAAGCGCGGCGGGCGAGGCTGTCGCAATGACGAAAGCCATAAGTGTTGCTGTGGCCAGGCGATAATGGACGCACACGGTCACAGAACCAGTTCGCCGGTGCTGCAGACTCGTTTCATGCTAAGCGTCTCGATACATGCGAACTTGCCCGGGCGTTTCTCAACGCGCCAGTAGTAGAGTCTCACCGTGAACGGCATCGGCGACGTTTTCGATGTCGCGGTGGTGATGACGCGCAATTGCTTTCGATCTGCGGAAATCTGGAATTGATGGATCACGCGCAACCCGTCCGGGAATTCATTGACGGAGACAAGCCGGTCTTCGTTCCAGCCGCAGACTTCCCTGCCAAATGCGCTGTCGGCTGGTTTTGCAACGCCGTCAAAAAACGCACACATGAGGGAGAAGTCATCCCTTCGTTCGACAAGAATCTCATGCTCCGTCTGCGAGATCGTCAGTTCGTCCGTTCTGGTAATGAGTTCGACCAGCCGGGCGAGCGGCAAGAGCCTCGACCTGTCCCGATCCGACGCCATTGGTATCCCGCCCTGGCTGGTTCTGCTTTTTCGGCCCAGCTCGTAATAGGCATTCCGCAACACCTGGTTGATGTTATCGCTGCTCGCGTAGTCACGTTGCCAGTAACCGCTGAAGTCAGCCGGCATATCGCCCTCGAAATACTTCGTGTCTTCGATGAGCAGCGGTTTCTCATGGTGGGCACAGCCGGCCAGGCACAGCCAGGCTGCGAGAAGGAGGGCCGTGATGAAACGGGGACGTGGGTGGCTGGGGATTGGCAAAATAGTCGGATAACGCACGAGTGTGGTGTCGGGGACAGGAAATTCTAACGCATTCGGGAGCGCCGGTGTGTCAAGAATAGTTATAAGGACAAAGGGCTCGGGCCCAGCGCAGTCGATCATTGTCAATCGCGGCAAGATGCCGCTCCCACGATTGTGCCAATAGTAACGTGGGAGCGGCAGTCTCAGTGGTTGTGCTATGTAGCAGTGTACAGATACGCACGAAGGCAAAGACGCCGCGATATCTGAGTCTGCTCCCCAACATTGCTGCTATTCGCCCCTTCAATTAGAGTGTGATCAAAGAAGAAAGGGCGGGTGCGATGATTTGTCCGAAATGCAAAAACGACATGGAAACGCTCGCGTACGAGGGCGTCGAAGTTGATCGGTGCAAAAACTGTAAAGGCATCTGGTTTGATGTTGGAGAACGCCATTCGCTGCGCAAGGGAAACGCGGCAGCAGAGATCGATATTGGCGATCCGCTTAAAGGCAAGCGAAACAACGAAATTGATCGTTATCGGTGTCCCAGGTGCGGTGGCGGCATGATGCGTGTGGTCGATCCACAGCGTGCGCACATCAAGTACGAGGAATGTACATCGTGCAGGGGTTCGTTTTTCGATGCAGGAGAATTCGCCGACCGTACAGAGGACGAGATTGCAGATCTGTTTAAACGAATGAGCCACACGGGAATTAACAGGTAATCAGGCTCGACCCAATCCTGTTTGCATAGATATCGCCCGTCAGGACGGGCTCCTACAATATTTCTTAGCCCCTGTAGAGCCCGTCCTGACGGGCGATTGCTACAATACGTCTTAGCTCCTGTAGGAGCCCGTCCTGACGGGCGATTGCGCAGTGACAATAAGAAAATCTATTTCAGGACACCCATCAATTTGACCGATTGGTTTCTGCAAGAAACCCTTAGCAATGCGACGAACAAATCAATGGGTGTCCTGATTCAATACCACTCCCGGTTTTTTGGAGAATCACCTGGCGCCATTGGATGAATTCCTGAAGCAGGCGTTACCGCCCAGCCCACAGGTGCTGCAGATACGTATTGGGATTTGCTGCGCGCTACGGTCTAATGTCCTGGTATCGCCTACCCTGGAGAATTCCTTGCAGAATGCCCGATGCCTGCTGCTGACGCTGCTACTGTGTGGCACGGGCGCGAGCGCTCAGGTACCCGACGACGACTGGGATTTCGAAGACGGGTACAAGACCGGGATGCTTTACCTGCACTCGCTGGTCAATTACGCCTACGACCTTGAATGGCAGTTTGAGTGGGAACGACGGCAATTCGCTGGCAACTCCCTGCGCATCAACACGGGCAGTGTGGCGTCTGATGAGTTGCTCACCGATGTCGACCTCAACATCAACCAGCCGTTGAACGAGAAGTGGCGTTTCATGGGGCGATTCACACGCGATGGGCGCCGCTGGCAGTCCGTTCGCCAGGAGCAGCTATTGTTGGGACTTGAACGCTCAATTCTTGACTCCTCCGCGGTCTACCTCACAGTGAACCCGGAATTCGATAAAGAATTCATCGATGTCGCCGCCGGCTACACGTTTTACAGGGACAACCGCGAACAGTACGTTCGTGTCGGCGTGTTGGCAGAAGACGTTGACTGGGGTACCAAGAACGCATTCGGCGGCGAGCAGGAGCAGATGTCAATTTCGCTGGAGTGGGCAGTACGGCTCAGCCTGGCCAACAACTGGTGGTTGTACAGCGACGGCGCTGTGGGACCGGGCTTTGAACGCACGTTCCTGGACCCGACAGCATCGCCCGACGTATCGTCCGACGTATCGCGCCACGATCGCCGCGAAAACAAGGCGCAAATTCGACTGACACGAGCCGAGCAGGGTGGCAAGGCATGGTCGGCCTGGGTCGCCTGGTATGACTTCAATGAGGTGCAGGAGTTTCGGCCGCCGGGTTTCGACTACGATTACAGCAACACCGTGCTGGATGTGGCTGTAGAACATACGCGCAGGATTGGAGATCGGCATCGCCTGCGCCTGCTCATGCATTACGTGGACCAGCGAGCCGAGTCGACCGGCTTCAACGAGCACGACTACGACCGCCAGGACATAGTGGGCGGGGCATTTTATGAATACCTGTGGCCCGCGAGCAGTGTAACGTTTGCCTATGCTTTTGGTCAGCCGGACATCATCTACACCGCACCCGATCCGAGCGACAACTTCGAGCTGGACGACTACCGGGACAAAGTAATCCTCGGCTGGCGCTACACGTTTTCGGAAAACGCGCAGATACGCTTATCGGTCAGTCACGAGATCAGCGCCGAGGGTTTTGGTGGCGGCGCGGTGCAGTTTCAGATGTTCTTCTGATGCGCGACGTTCTCACGGCTTACGGAGTTAGAGGGAGTTAGAGGGACAGTGACCTTAACTGGCTACGGGTACAGTGATCCGGGCTACCCGGAGTTAGGGTCACTGTCCCCCTAATTAAGAAATATACCCGGCACCTTTTTCTTTATTATCGCTGGTCGAGCATCCGCGCGTAGACGGCTCTTGCTTCATCAGCTCGTTCGAGAATTTTCACTCGCTGTTCTGCGAGCATGGTTGTTAGCCGCTCGCCAACCGACCAGGATTCCAATTCCTGCGTTTCATCCGCGGCGACGGTGTCGAACTCACGCAGCTTGTTGATCATGCGTCGTGCCAGCTCCGGCACAGCGGATCGTTTTTCAAAACCACCGTCGGTGGTGATATAGACAGGTGCTGCGTGCGCGACTGTCTGCTCGGCGCCATAGGCACGAACGGCGAGCCACATTCCTTCTTCCACCGTCATTGTGTGCTGTAGCGACAGAGTGTTATCAGCCGACACGTCATCCATCGCCACGACGACGTCGCCATGTACGACCAGCTCAATGCGGTTCAACGCCTCGATGTCCGGATTCAATGCGGCGCCAGCGATGATCGAAACCTCGTCCCCCGGTGATAATTGCAGATTCGAGCCCATAGGCTGGCCGTTCACAGAAAATTCCAGCATCGGACCGTTCGTTACAAAGGTGCGCTCTTCACGAAGTGCCTTGTAGTAGGCATCGACGGTGAATTCACCGTCAACATAAACGTAGTTTCGCTCACCACCGGGCGCGCTGAGGTAGGGAAAATCGGAACCGGCCATTGGCAGCAGTCTGAACCCCAGGTTCAGGAAGTCGTACCAGAGCTGTGTTTCGAGTACGCCGTCTTGCAGCAACTCCACGAAGTCGACGGCACCGAGGGCTACGTCGATTGCGAGACCGCGCTCCACATTAAAAAGCCGACCAGCGACATGAGCATAGCCCGACATGCCACCTTGCTTGCGATACTCGGCAAATATCTGTTCATAGCGGAGATAACGATCAGTCGGGCGATAGACCTCCCTGATATTCAAGCTGATCGTGTGCCCGCGCACCGCGGTTCGTGGATCTTCGACTCCGGGAACCAGCGCGTGACTGCCCGCCTGGTACCGCCCGTCCTTGCCAAACGCGTACTGCGTGAAATGCGTGTCGTAAGGATTGCCCATCTGCAGCAGGTTGGTAATGTGGATATCCTCAGCCTGCATAACAGCGCTGATTGATGCGTTGTCATCCGGCGTGCGTGTCATGTGTACGTGATCGTCTCCGGAGTACCAACCCTTGTCCGGCATATCAATCCAGCGTGACAGTGGAACGGCAATAGCAGTTCCGATATCGGCACTGATCTCAATCGTCTTTTGCATCACGGCATATTCCGGACCCTTGCTGACGATGAGTCGATACGTACCGACCGGCAACATCGTTTCGTATTCGCCATCAATGTAGAAGAAGAAACGATTCTCATGCGGCCAGACGGGCACCTTGTCGTGGCTTGAGCGCAGAAAGATTTGTTTGTCACGGTTGTCGTAGTTGTGAATCGTCAACGCATAGTCTGAAGGCAAAGGCATACGGCCGGATTCGCGGTACAAACCAACGCGTGCAGGTGTCAGGCGCGATTGTTCATCGCTGACACTCAGGCGAAGTTGACCGAACTCGGTTGGCTCAACCGTTTCGTTCGATCGCTTGATCGAGAGGTCACACAATACAATCTTGTGATCCTTTTCAGGATCGCCGAACCAGGTGCCGTCGGGAGCAGCAATCGTGAAATCGCTGCCGGATTCTCCCCGGTTCGCGAAACGCGCCCGTTCCAGCGTAATTGCCTGTGAATGCCACCGGTCATCTGAATCAGGAAACGAAATTTTGCTGATGTTTTCCGCGACGACATTCTGGTCATAAGAAACAAAGAGACCCGCAGACTGTCTACGGTCGAACAAAAACTCAATCGTCACCGTCTCATCGATATCGAATGCGAAATCATCATCAACGTCGAACAGGAAATAGGTTCCTTTAACACACTGTCGACCATCAACCTCGACCAGCTCCGGAAACCCCTTCCTTGCCCATGCCTCAGTGCCAAATGAGTCGCCGTAACCCGACGAGAGCACGCGAGCGATGTTGGGCGCAGTCCAGTCAACCGTCACCGTGCCGTGCGCTCCGGAAAATTCGTGTGTAAGTGCAACGCCGCCACTTAGCAGCATCAGGACTGCGAATATCGAACTAGTTACTCGCACGATAGACGACCTCACCATTCATCAGAGTCAGCACCGGTTTCACCTCTTTTAGTTCACTGACAGGGATCGAATAAAGGTCACGATCCCACACCACAATATCAGCGAGCTTGCCTTCCTCGATGGAACCCACTTTCTGCTCGAGGAATACCTGCCGTGCTGCGTTGATGGTGTAGGCACGCAGAGTATCGTGAACTGATATCGATTCGTCCGTGCCCCAGGGATTCTCTCCATAAGTGCCCAGCATCGCCTCGCGTGCAGAGGCAGCCCACAAGGCATACCTGGGTGCATACGGCGATACGTCGAAATCAGAACTGCCGGCCCATTTGATACCACGCTCCTGGAACGTCCTGAGCGGCAATACCTGCCGGCTTCGCTCTGCGCCGAAATTGCCGGCGTATACATCGCCGATCCACCACAGAAATGCAGGCTGAACCTCCGGGTAGGCGGCGTCATAGTCGCGTTGCAGTTTCACCATAAGGTCCATCGCATGCGCGGTCGGCAGGTTGCAATGAATAATACTGTGACGAAGACTCATTGTCGGCTTGTCAGTAAGAACGCGGTCGTAACTGTCTAACGTAAAATCAATCGCGCGGTCGCCGATTGCGTGCGTGCCAATGTGCACACCTGCATCGTGGAACAGGCGAATTTGCGCCAGCAACAAATCCGTCTCCAGGTAAGTAAGCCCTGTATTACCTTCGTCAACGTCGGTGAAATTTTCATTCCAGTCGTCATACATCCACGCGGTTCGTGCGGTACCGCTGCCGTCAATGTAGATTTTTATGCCGCCGGATATAAGGTCAACCGCATCTCCACCCCGGTTCATAATCGGCCTGATGTGCTGCAACAGCTCACGAGCTTCGGCCATCGTATCGGGGACACGCCAGAGCGCGAAAACCCGAACACTCAGATCACCGTTTTCGTTTATCGTTTTGTAGGCATCCCAGTGGCGTTGATCAATCTCGGGATCCTTGATCGTCGTGATGCCCTCTGCATTCAGGAATCCAACCCGTTCGGACACGGCCCTGACAAAATCCTCCACGGAAACGGGCGGCGTAAGATCGGCCACCAGCGCCATCGCCTGGTCTGCCAGAATACCGCTCGGGTTGCCTTCATCGTCGCGCGCAATGACGCCACCATTGGGATCGGGTGTGCCGGCATCGATTCCGGCAAGTTCCAGCGCTTTCGTATTCGCCACACCGTAGTGTGCAGACGTGTGCAGCAGCCATACAGGATTGTCAGGTGACACGTCGTCGAGGTCGGCTGCGGTCAGGTCGCGCTGCTCGAGCAGTTTGCCGGCGTCCCATCGCGAGCCGATGATCCATTCACCGGATTTGAGATTTGCAGCGGCGAGCCGGACCTGTTCTTTTATATCCTCGATACTCGTCACTGCCGGGTATTCAATATTCAACGGCGAAGTTTTGCCGAGTGCGCCCCAGGCAAAATGATTGTGCGTATCTATGAGCCCCGGCGTAACAGTATTTCCGCCTACGTCAATCAGTTCAGTCTGCGGCCCCGCAAGCGGCCGGATCATCTGCTCTGTGCCCACAGCGGTGATCCTGTCACCTCTTACTGCAATGGCCTGGGCGATTGAATCTGCGGCATCCATCGTGACGACGTGCGCGTTAACCAGAATCAGATCGGGTGCAATCGTGTCTGACGACTGTTGCCCGCAAGCCGCCAAGCACAGCATCAGCACTCCCAGAGCCAGGCTCTGTGGTCGGTGACACATGCTCATCGTTTTGCCCTCTGCGTAACGCATTACGCATTATTGCTTAATTCGGGTAAGGCAAAAAGGTGTCAGGTTTATTATTTGTGAAGGCCAGGAGTCAAAAACCAAACCCCCCAAAATAAACCTGACACCTTTTCCACAGGCATATTGTCCGTGGGTGCAGGGCGTCGAATGCTGCAGCAAAAGCTACACAACTAGGGGGGCTTTATAGAAGGCATGGGTTAGGGGGACAGTGACCTTAATTGGCTACGTGTACAGTGACCCGGCTACCCGGAGTTAGGGTCACTGTCCCCGTAATTAAAAATATACGTGACACCTTTTTCAGGCATTGTTCATGCTTAATAGTAGATAATGAAGTCATGGTAATGGCCAGATTTCCCAGATCCTTGCTGCTGATTGCCAGCGCCCTCGGCCTGAGCAATGCGTGCGGGCAGGTTAGTTACGAATCACAGCGGCAGGTGATGATCGATGAGCTGCGCGACGAATCCCGACTGTCCGAAGAATATGGTGCGCCGCCCATTAGCGAGCGTACGCTGGCTGCGCTCGGAGAAATTCCGCGGCACGAGTTCGTGCCCGATGCGCAGAAACGCTACGCGTATGAAAATCGGCCATTGTCGATCGGCGCCCAACAGACGATTTCCCAGCCATACATCGTTGCGTTGATGACGGACCTGGCCGAAGTGACGAAAAACGACACGGTCCTCGAGATCGGTACGGGCTCCGGTTATCAGGCCGCGGTACTTTCGGAATTAGCAGGGCACGTCTACACAATAGAAATAGTCGAGATGCTCGGTCGGCGTGCCGCGATCACCCTGGAACGCCTTGGATACAAAAACGTCACGGCCAGAATCGGTGATGGTTATGCGGGCTGGCCCGAGCACGCCCCGTTCGATGCCATCCTGGTAACGGCTGCGCCCGAGGAAGTTCCGCAACCTTTGATCGAGCAGCTTGCGGTAGGTGGGCGCATGGTCATCCCGGTCGGTGCGGAACATGACGTGCAGATTCTCCAGGTATTGACGAAGAAGGAAGACGGCCTTGTGATTGTTAGAAATGTCAGCGCGGTTCGCTTCGTCCCCCTGACGCGCGATGAAAATTAACGGGAAAACGTGCCAGGTTTGTTTGTTGTCATAAATAAACCCGGTACCTTTTTCCGCCAACGAGGTTTGGATGCACGGCATCCACCGATTAACATAGGTGTTATGCATCCAATA
>Ga0164315_10001809_pt1 | contig 16237 bp, 13 predicted proteins | sample GuaBasSedimGuay6_FD_113737 | JGI IMG/M metagenome (GOLD analysis project Ga0164315, IMG submission 113737) | Subseafloor sediment microbial communities from Guaymas Basin, Gulf of California, Mexico - Guay6, Core 4569-2, 0-3 cm | ecosystem: Environmental > Aquatic > Marine > Hydrothermal vents...
CCACTCTCCATCTTAAAGTTATGGTACTTATTAAAACTTGTTTTCTTTATTAGAAACCCTGTCCTAGCGAAAACTGGAAAACCTCAGTTTCATCAAAATCGCCTTCATTCATAGCCCTGGCAAGCGCAACAGTAATCGGACCGAAGCCACTCAACCAGGTGCCACCGATACCGATCGAATAGCGTAATTCGCCATATTCTGGCTTAAAGCAATTGACCTGTGTCTTATTACACTCTGTATCGAACACATTACCTGCATCAAGGAAGACAGCCGCCTGAACACTGCGATTATCCGCCATAAATGGGACGGGGAAAATCACTTCTGCTGTACCTGCAATCTTTACGTTGCCGCCAAAGGCATCTGAGTCATCACCATAGAAGGGATTCGGTGTGTCCTGAGGCCCCAGGCTATTTCGCTCAAAGCCACGTACAGAGCCAAAACCGCCGCCGTAATAGTTCTTAAAGAATGGCAAACGATCAGTATCACCCAAGCCTACGCCATAGCCAAGGTCGGTTTTTAAATGCAAGGTCAAGCTGCGCGTCAGGGGGCGGAAATACTGTCCGGTATAACTAAATTTGAGGTATTCCATGTCACCGATGGGGGTAGAGAATTCAACACCGGCCCGCTGCGATGCACCACGCGTTGCTAATATGCCACGGTTCAAGGTTGACTGACTCCAACTCAGAGTACTGGTAATCATCTTGTAGTTGTCACCGTTGTCGCGAAGAAACTGCAAAATCTCTAACGTTGGAAATACTCCCACATCAACTTCCAGTTGCTCAAAACCAAAGCCGATGCTAATTCGCGAAGTTTCCGAGAGAGGGTATCCAAAGTTGACACTCGTACTAACACTATCTGTGGTGTAATCCGCGACATCAAATTCGCCATAGTCAGTTTCCGTGAATGCAACGCGATAACCGACGCTGACGCCATCCTTGGTAAAGTAAGGATTGTTAAAAGATAAAGACGCGCTATCGCGGTAACTACTACTACTCAGCCCGAGACTAACGGAGTTACCTGTACCAAAGAAGTTGCTTTCAGAAATGTTACCACCAAGAATAATGCCAGAGCCCTGAGCAATACCCAGGCTAGCACCGACACTGCCCGATGGCTGTTCTTCAACCGTATAAAAAACATCAAGCTGATCATCGGTCCCCGGCACTTCTCGGGTCTCCATATCCACTTGTTTAAAGTAGCTTAAACGCTCAAGCCTGACTTTTGAGTGCTCCAGTAAAGTGTTGGACGCTGAAGCCCCTTCCATCTGCCGCATTTCACGACGTAAGACCTCGTCGTCAGTTTTGGAGTTGCCGCGAAATTCTATGCGCCGCACATATGAGCGCTTACCGGGTGTCACATAATAGGTAATCTTCGCCGTCTTATCCTCTTCATTAATATCAGGATAAGCTTCAACTTCGGCAAAGGTGTAACCATCAGCCCCCAGGCGGCGAATAATTCTGTCGGTAGTCCGCGTCATCAAGGCCTGGGAAAAAGTCATTCCTTTACGCGTTAAAATCATCAAGCGTAAAAAGTTTTCAGGCAGAATCAACTCGCCGGCAAGTTCAACCTCGCCGACCGTATAAACATCACCTTCATTAATATTTACGGTAACAAAGACAGCGTCTCTATCAGGGCTTAGGGAAACTTGTGTTGAGTCAATGACAAACTTCAGATAACCACGGTCGAGATACCAGGATTCAATACGCTCCAGGTCTCCCGACAATTTTTCACGAGAATATTTATCGTCGTTAAAAATCCAGGACAACATATTGCCGGTTTTTAATTCAAAGAGTTCAAGTATCGTCTCATCGTCAAAGGCATTGTTACCCACAACATTAATATGCTTGATCGAGGCAACCTGGCCCTCATCAATCGTCAGATTGATGGCGACGCGATTGCGCGGCAAGACCTCTATATCGGAGACGACTGAGGCGCCGTAGCGGCCCTGGCTAACATATTGACGGCGCAACTCCTGACTCATGCCTTCAAGCACCGTCTGCTTAAAAATCTGCCCTTCAGCAAGGCCTGAATCGCGCAGGGCATTTAACAGATCGGGGGTTTCAATGGCCTTGTTACCATCAATATTAATCTCAGCAACTGCGGGACGCTCTTTCAGACTGACAACAAGAACATTGGCCTCGCGGGCAATATTAATATCATCAAAGTAACCGGTTTTGAAAAGAGTGCGTACCGCTACGCGAATACCCTCCTCATCGATAAGCTCACCAGCCTGAACAGGCAGTGAGGCAAAGACGGTTCCCGCCGAGACCCTTTGTAGGCCGTCAAGGCGGATATCTTCAATCTGAAACACATCGGCAATAGAGAACAGAGGGCACAGGCAAAGCAAGAACGGCAGGAAAAGTCGTTTCATGGACGCGTAAGGTAACTCTTGTTGTTAGTTTAGGTTATCGACTTAAAGCCGCAGCAGGTCATTGTATAGTGCTAGCACCATCAAACCAATAATTAAGAACAATCCCACTTGTTGCCCGACTTCCTGGATCCGGAGGGATACCGGACTGCCTTTGACAAGCTCGAGCACATAGTAAAGCAGATGGCCGCCATCCAATACTGGCACGGGTAACAGGTTGAGTACACCAAGGCTGACACTGAGCAGCGCCATAAACTGTAAAAAGGGCACCAAACCGTAGTCGGCAGAAGTACTCGCCACCTTGGCGATGGTGATAGGCCCGCTTAAATGCTCGACCGAAAGAGCGCCGGTCAGCATCTTGCCGATAGAGTTCAGAATCATCTGTGTTGTGGAGCCTGTTTGCGACAGGGCTTTCTTAAAAGCGCCGACCGGCCCGTAGCGCGTTTCACGGAAAAAGTCCTCTGACCATTCCGGTGTCACGACACTGACACCGACTTGCCCAAATACTTCGCCCCCCTGCTCAACACGACGCGGGGTCACATGCAATTCACGAATCTGCCCTTCCCGCTCGACAAGCACTGCAATGGTTTGATCCGGCCTTGCTCTGACGTGCTCGACCCAGGCATACCAATCGGGCATATCTATGCCATCGGCAGATATAACAAGATCACCACTAACAAAGCCCGCCTTATCTGCGGGACTATCCGGTGTGACGGCGTCTGTAAGCGGCAACACTTTCGGCCGGTACAGTTCAATACCCATACTGCCAATGGGATCGGGAACCTTCGCATCGACCACCCAGCCCACGAGGGATGCCGAGCTGTCGTACTGTAAATTTGAATCCGCATAGGACACGGTAAACTGGATCTCACCGTCGTCACCAATGCGATGCACCAGGCGCTCGCCGAGGGTTTGCCAGGTTGGGGTAGGCTCACCGTCAACGGCCAGTATTTCCTGGCCAGCTTCCAAGCCCGCCGCCTCTGCAATCGAGCCGGGCGTAACCTCACCAATAATCGGGGCGACACCCTGCACACCGAGCATATAAACCACCCAGTAAAGCAGTATAGCGAGGATAAAATTCGCGACTGGCCCCGCAGCAACCGTGGCCATTCTTTGCCCGACTGTTTTGCGATTGAAGGCGAAAGGTAAATCCTCTTCGCTAACATTGCCCTCCCGCTCGTCGACCATTTTCACATAGCCGCCGAGGGGCAAGAGCGCGATAACAAACTCAGTGTCGTGACGATCCCGCCAGCGAAACAGTGGCGTACCAAAACCGATGGAGAAACGCGTAACCTTAATGCCACAACGTCGGGCAACCCAGAAGTGACCAAACTCGTGAAAAGTCACCAGTACACCGAGTACGATAAGGGTGTAAAAAACCATTTGTAGAAATGCCATATAACGCTGTCTCGTCTTGTTTTAGCTGCGTGCCCAGAGCTTGACTCCGCGTTGGATGCGAAGTTTCGCTCAGAGTTTAACGGTACAAATTTTTACACTTGCTGACTTATCACCTGCTGCGCCATCGCTCGAGCACGTTTATCAGCTTCTTGGACTGCAGAGAGCTCTCGAGGTTCACCCGTATGCCAGGCCTGCATGACGCTATCGACAACTTCGGCGATACGGGTAAAGCCGATAGTTTCATTCAAAAAAGCCTCGACAGCTACTTCATTGGCTGCATTCAGTGCCGCCGGTGCATCGCCGCGACTATCGGCAGCCGCTCGCGCCAAAATCAGCGCAGGAAAGCGCTGTTCATCCGGCGCCTCAAAATTGAGACTGGCGATGGCAATTAAATCGAGGGAGCTAACGCCAGAGTCAATTCTTTCTGGCCAGGCCAACGCGTGGGCGATGGGCGTTCGCATATCGGGATTGCCTAGCTGGGCCAATACGGAGCCATCTTTATATTCGACCAGCGAGTGAATAATACTTTGCGGATGGATGACAATGTCGATATCACTCGCATCCACAGCAAACAACCAACTTGCCTCTATTAACTCCAAGCCCTTGTTCATCATGGTTGCGGAATCGACGGATATTTTACGACCCATGCTCCAGTTGGGATGAGCACAGGCTTGATCTGGGGTCATAGCTGCCAGCTCGGCGAGCGGCGTAGTACGAAAGGGGCCGCCAGAAGCCGATAGTAATAAGCGACGCACACCCGCCTGTTCGCGCCCACTGTAATCAGCGGGCAAGCATTGAAATATTGCATTGTGCTCACTGTCGATGGGCAGCAAGATCGCCTTTGATTCGGCCACCACATCCATAAATAGCTGCCCCGCCATCACCAGGGCTTCTTTATTCGCCAATAGCACTTTTTTACCGGCCTTTACCGCCGCCAATGTGGGCAATAAACCCGCTGCGCCGACAATCGCCGCCATTACTGTGTCGGCCTCGGCATGGGCGGCAACCAGCGCCAGACCCTCTTCCCCCCAAAGCACCTCGACACTACTGCCGATCAAAGAACGCAACCGCTCAGCCGCAGCCTCTGAGCCCAACACCGCATAGCGGGGATGAAATTGCTCGCACTGTTGGGCCAGCTCAGCAACCCGCTGGTTGGCGGTCAAAGCAAACACCTGAAACTGCTGTGGATGCCTGGCGACAACATCCAGTGTGCTGACACCGATTGACCCTGTCGAACCGAGAATAGTAAGGTTTTGTATTGGCGAGTTCATAACTAGATTAACTTTCGACTGCGTGAGTGATGAAAAATACTGCTTACGAACAAGTAGCCCGCCATATTTATCAAGTGTTTCTTATCAAGAGAACGCTAGAGGCGATTGTACAATAGCGACAATCCCAGACTGAACACTGGCAAGGCGGCGGTTAGACCGTCAATTCTATCGAGCACACCACCGTGGCCGGGTAAAATGGTGCCGCTATCTTTAACGCCACGATGACGTTTAACCATACTTTCAAGCAGATCGCCCAATACTGAAGCAAGCCCTGTCACCATGGCTAAACCTAACCATAAGCCAATGCGTGATGGCTCAAAGCCCAGAAACCAGCCCGTAGTAGCCACGACAATTACAATCGCCAACTGGCCACCCAGTAGGCCCTCCCAGGTTTTACCGGGACTCACTTTCGGCGCCAGTTTAGTACGACCAATCGCTCGCCCAACAAAGTAACCACCAATATCTGCCAGGGCAACCAGCAGCACGACGGCCAGAACCAGCGTAGGCCCTTCCGCAAGCGACATTAAACCCGCGAAGGCCAACCACATTGGCAATAAAACAAAGACACCCATTAACAAACAGAGCCAGCGCCGGCCCCATAGAACCGCACTACTGGGATAGCTTTGCACCCAAAGCACAGCTATAGCCCACCAGGTACAGGCAAGTAGCAATAAGAAACGGGGGGGTTCAGCGAGTAGAATATTCTGTTCAAAGCCGATATAAGCCGCTATGGCAGCACCAATGGCAACAACAGCAAACATATAAAAACCACGGCCAGCAACGCTACTGAGGCCCGACAGGTGACTCCACTCCCAGGCGGCGTAGGCCAGCACCACAGCCATCAGTGCGATAAAACCCAAAGTGGGTAGAGTAAACAAGGCTGCGAGAAAACTTACGGCAAGAATAAAACCGGTAATAACCCGCTGTTTAAGCATTAAGCACTCACTCGTGCCTGAGCAGATTTCGCCGTTTGATCTACATCTGTTGCTGTTTGATCCTGACTTAAACCAAAACGCCGCTGGCGCTGGTAATAGGCTGCTGCAGCTATATCAAAGGCAGCAGCATCAAAATCAGGCCAGTAGCACTCGGCAAAATACAATTCACTGTAAGCCAGCTGCCAGAGTAAAAAATTACTAATTCTTTGTTCACCTGCCGTTCTTATGCACAGGTCAGGTTGCGGAAGGTCTGCAAGAGAAAGGTTTTTTTCAAATAATTCCTCATCGATATCTTCAACCGCCAGAGCGCCATCGACAACCTGTTGCGCCAGTTTTCGGCTTGCAACAACGATATCCCGACGACCACCGTAATCAACCGCCAGTACCAGTGTCATCGCCGTATTATTGATGGTTAACGCCTCGGCATCGGCAATGCGTTTTTGCAATCGTGAACTAAAACGCCCGCGCTCACCGATCACCTGCAAACGAATCCCTCGCTCATGGAGGGCTTTAGCCTCTTTCTTTATATAGGTGGAAAACAGCGTCATTAAGGCGCTGACTTGAAGCGCCGGTCGTTGCCAGTTCTCGCTACTGAAGGCAAACAAGGTAACCACTTCAACATGGTGACGCTGGCAGCTTTCAATCATGTCGCGCACTCGCTCTACGCCAGCTCGGTGACCTTCGTGACCGGCTAAACCGCGTGCTTTCGCCCAGCGATTATTACCATCCATAATCACCGCGACATGTCTAAGTGGCTGGGCACTATCACTGCCCACAACTTCTGCCATATTTTTTCCCTGGGTTTTCCTGAGCTTTTTATTCTAAATTCACTACTTTGTATTTCTTTCTTCGGTCATCCGCGCCGGCATTCAGCCACCCGCTAGATTTCCATTAAGTCTTTTTCTTTAACGGCCAACATATCGTCCATCTGCTTGATAAAACCGTCGGTAATTTTCTGCACATCGTCCTGAGCGCGGCGCTCCTCGTCCTCGGAAATATCCTTTTCCTTTAACAGCTCTTTGATATCGGAGAGTACATCGCGACGAATATTACGGGCTGAAACACGGGAGTTTTCAACTTCCTTACGCGCCTGGCGAATAAAACCCTTGCGCGTCTCTTCGGTGAGCGCCGGCATCGGGATACGAATCACTTCACCAGCACTGGAAGGGTTGAGACCAAGCCCGGCATTCATAATAGCTCGCTCAACATCCTGAACAATGTTCTTTTCCCAGGGGGTAACCGCCAGGGTGCGCGCGTCGGCAACCGAAATGTTAGCCACCTGGCTAAGAGGCGTTTCACTGCCGTAGTAAGAGACCCTAACACCTTCGAGAATACTCGGGTGGGCGCGACCCGTTCGTACTTTATTCAGTGCCTGGCCCAGTGCTTCAACAGTCTTACCCATGCGCTGCTGGGCATCTTCCTTTAATTCATTAATCATCATCAGTTCTCGCGTAGTTGATCTTTTGGAGGCTGCTTTCTTTAAACCCTGTTGGCGTGCAAGCGAGTAGCTTAACGTAAAGGTTTAGGATTACGACTCCTCGATCAATGTTCCCTCGTCGCCACCCACCACGACATTCAATAGAGCACCGGGCTTGGACATTCGAAAAACCCGTACCGGCATGTGATGCTCGCGGCAGAGACAGATGGCCGTTAGATCCATCACTTGCAACTTTTTATCCAGCACATCATCGTAACTCAAGCGCGAATAGAGCGTGGCGTCGGGCACTTTCATCGGGTCTGCAGAATAGACGCCATCAACCTTGGTCGCTTTCAACACCACTTCGGCATCGATTTCGATACCGCGCAGGCAAGCTGCCGAATCTGTCGTGAAGAGAGGGTTGCCCGTACCGGCACTGAAAATAACCACGTCACCGGACGACAAATAGCGCAGAGCGCGGCGGCGGTCATAGTGCTCGACCACGCCACTCATGGGGATGGCCGACATCACCCGCGCCGAAATATTATTGCGATCGAGAGCATCACGCATAGCGAGGGCATTCATCACCGTGGCGAGCATACCCATGTGATCACCGGTCACCCGCTCCATACCCGCCGCACTAAGTGCTGCGCCACGAAACAAGTTGCCGCCACCGATCACTAAACCAACCTGTACACCGATGCCCACTAACTGGCCAATTTCCAGCGCCATGCGGTCGAGTACCTTGGGGTCGATACCAAAGCTGCCATCGCCCATTAGCTCTTCACCGCTAAGCTTGAGGAGAATGCGTTTGTACTTCTTATCTGTACTCGGATTATTCATCGGCATTTACTCGTCGGCGTCAGTCTATCGGCATAGGTTCCAACACGTTAATTGTGGAACCACTTTATTACTAGCACTTTAAAAACCACCGGCGCTATTAAACGCGCGGTGGCAGATAAATCACTTAGTGGCGTTAACCTGTGCGGCGACTTCAGCGGCAAAGTCGACTTCTTCAACTTCAATGCCTTCGCCCACTTCATAACGGGTAAAACCTTTAATACTGGCTCCCGCATCGGCCAACATCTTACCGACTTTAATATCGGGGTCGCGCACGAAGGGCTGCTCAACAAGACTGCTCTCGGCGAGAAACTTCTTCAAACGGCCAACGACCATTTTTTCAGCAATCTCGGGGGGCTTGCCACTTTCAATGGCCTGGGAAACATAAATTTCTTTTTCCTTGGCAACCACATCGGCGGGCATTTCATCGGGTGTCGCAACCTGAGGATTAACCGCAGCAACGTGCATAGCAACATCTTTGGCAAGCTCTGTAGTGCCACCTTCGAGAGTGACCAGTACACCGATACGGCTATTGCTGTGTACATAGGCACCAACAACGGGGGCTTCAGCTAGCTGTACGCGACGTACATTGACATTCTCGCCACACTTTTGCACGAGTGCCTGACGGGCATCTTCCATATCAGCAGCTAGAGTCTCAATACTGCTTTGCTTGTCGGCGAACGCTTTCTCAACAACAGCGCTAACAAAGGCCTTAAAGCCTTCGTCTTTTGTCACAAAATCCGTTTCGGAGTTGACTTCAACCAGCACGGCGTAGGAAGCATCGTCGGCGACTTTGACAGCGACAACGCCATCAGCTGCCGTGCGACCGGCTTTTTTGGCCGCTTTCATGCCACTGGATTTACGTAAGTTTTCAATCGCTGTGTCAATATTGCCATCGGCTGCGGCCAGTGCTTTTTTGCACTCCATCATGCCAAGACCGGTGCGCTCACGTAATTCTTTAACCTGGGAAGCAGAAATCGCTGCCATGGGAAATCCTCTCAATAAATTCGGCATATTGCGCTATGCCATTGTGAATAGTTAATAAAAAGGGGGCAACGCCCCCTTTTGTCGATATCAACCCGGCCCCCATGGGAGGCCGGATTTTAAGGCTTAAGCCTCTGTAGTAGGTGCAGGTGTTGCAGGCGCAGGAGCTGCAGGTTCTTCAGCGGCTGCAGCAGGTGCAGCTTCTGTTTCAGCCGCTTCAGCAACAACGGCGTCAGCTTGTGCTTCTGTCACTTCAACAAACTCATCTTTCTCAGAAGCGACAGCGCCGCCAGCTTTGCCTTCCAGCACGGCATCAGCCATCGCCATTACGTAGAGCTTAACGGCACGGATCGCATCGTCATTGGCAGGAATGACAACATCAACGCCATCGGGGTTGCTGTTCGTGTCGACGATGCCGATAACGGGGATGCCCAGCTTGTTGGCTTCCTGTACAGCAATGCGCTCGTGATCAACATCGATCACAAACAGTGCGTCAGGCAGGCCGCCCATATCTTTAATACCACCGATGGAACGCTCGAGCTTGTCTTTCAAACGCAGACGCATCAGGCCTTCTTTTTTGGTCAGCTTTTCGAAAGTGCCGTCAGTGCTCTGTGCTTCAAGTTCACGATAGCGTTTGATGGAAGCGCGAATGGTTTTGTAGTTGGTCAACATGCCGCCCAACCAGCGATGGCAAACATAAGGCATGCCGGCGCGTTCTGCTTCTTCTTTAATCGCTTTTTGTGCAGCACGCTTGGTGCCGACAAATAGGACCTTATTGCCACTGGCGCTGAGCTGGCGAACCTGCTCGAGAGCATCGTTAAATGCTGGCACAGTGTGCTCTAAGTTGATGACGTGAATTTTGTTTCGTGCACCGAAAATGTATTGCTTCATTTTCGGGTTCCAGTAACGAGTTTGGTGGCCAAAATGGACCCCCGCCTGGAGCATATCGCGCATACTTACTACTGTCATAATCAAGTTTCCTGTTGGGTTAAGCCTCCACCACCCCATTGTCTAACCTGCTTTTTAATCAAGCAGGCACCCAAGCCAATGTGTCGGTAAGTGTGAGTCGTTAAAGTTAACCCCGACAGCCATTCCATCGGGGCGCGCTTTATACCACAACCCACCTACCATTAGAAGAACTCAAGGCAAATTCAGACCCTGACAAGCTGCTCAAGAATTAAGGCCCTGCAAGCCGCTAATCCCCAATAAGAGCCGCAAAATTGGGTACAATGCTGGGCTTATTCACTGCCGCTACCAAAACTCATGTCCGTTACCATCAAAACACCCGAAGAAATCGAAAAAATGCGCATTGCTGGCAAACTGGCTGCCGATGTTCTTGAAATGATTGCCCCCCATGTACAGGCCGGCATCAGCACTCTCGAGCTAGACACAATCTGTCACGATTTTATGGTCGATGTTCAACAAGCTATTCCCGCTTGTCTCAATTACCGGGGCTTTCCTAAGTCGATCTGCACCTCGGTGAATCAGGTGATTTGTCACGGCATCCCCGCCGCTAATAAAGTGCTGAAAAATGGCGACATCGTCAACCTCGATATTACTGTGATTAAAGACGGCTATTTTGGCGACACCAGCATGATGTTCGGCATCGGTAAAACACCCAGCCACGCTGACCGGCTCATTAAAGTTGCCCAGGAATGTCTTTACCTCGGCATAGAGCAAGTTAAACCTGGCAATCGTCTGGGCGACATTGGTCATGTGGTACAAAAACATGCCGAGGGCATGCATTACTCTGTCGTCCGCGAATACTGCGGCCACGGCATTGGCAATGAGTTTCACGAAGAACCTCAGGTACTGCACTACGGCAAAGCGGACACAGGGTTGGTACTTGAAGAGGGCATGACATTCACCATCGAGCCCATGGTCAATGCTGGCAAGCAGCAGACTAAACTTAAGCCCGATGGCTGGACGGTGGAAACCCGCGATGGTCGCCTCTCAGCGCAGTGGGAGCACACCTTATTAGTCACTGCAACCGGGGTGGATGTACTCACTGCCCGCCCCGGCGAATCTTTTTAAGTCTCGCTTACTGAAAGAACTCTTCACACCTACCCTCAAAAAAATCAGCAGCAGCCATGAACTCAAGTCCTGAAGCCTTGCCCATGCCCCTATTTTTTGACGAGAAGCGCTTTCTCGTCAACCTCAGCACCGGTGATGCGCAAACAGTTTTTCGAGATGCCATCCGCGCCACTGACACCTCCCTCAACAACCGCTTTGAACAAGGCGAAGACATCGAAACCCTAGTACATGAACGCGCTGCTTTTATTGACCGCATTCTGTTGCACGCCTGGCAGCGCTTTAGCTGGGACAAAAACATTAGCCTGCTCGCGGTGGGTGGCTATGGTCGTGGTGAACTCCATCCCCACTCCGACATCGACCTGCTGATTTTAAGCAAGCGTAAAAACCACAAGCCCTATAAAGCCAGCATCGAAAGCTTCCTGACTTTTCTCTGGGATATTCAACTCCATATTGGCCACAGCGTGCGTTCCTTGTCCCACTGTGTTGAAGAGGCGAAGGCTGACATTACCGTCGCCACCAATCTCATGGAGTCGCGCACTCTCGCGGGCAATGTCGAACTGCGCCTGAAAATGGAAGAACAAACCGGGCCCAATAATATCTGGCCAGCGGACACGTTTTTTCGCGCTAAATACGACGAACAAAATGAGCGCCACGAAAAGCACGGTAATACCGAGTACAACCTGGAGCCAAATATTAAAGAGGCCCCCGGTGGTTTGAGAGACATCCAAACCATTGGCTGGGTTGCAAAGCGATATTTTCACAAACGCAGCTTAGCCGAGCTGGCAAACACCCACTTTCTTGCCGCCGAGGAGTACGAATTACTGCGTAAAGGCCAGGCATTTCTGTGGCGTGTGCGCTACGGCTTACACCTGATCGCCGGACGCCCCGAAGAACGCTTACTCTTCGACTCCCAGCGCAAGCTGGCACAGATGTTTGGCTACGAAGACACCAAAGAGCGGCTTGCCGTCGAACAATTTATGCAGCGCTACTATCGTGTGGTACTGGCCATGCGTGAGCAAAACGACATGCTTCTCCATTACATGGACGAAGTTATCAACAAAAGTCACAAGAAAAACACCCTTCGTACGATCAATGCGCGCTTTCAAATACGTGACGATTATATTGAGGTGGTTGACGATAATGTTTTCTTCAATCATCCCTCGACCCTGCTAGAAATCTTCGTCTTACTGGGTGAAGACTCTTCTATTCAAGGCGTGCGCTCGACGACCATCCGCCAAATCCGCCAACATCGCCATCAGATCGACGAGGCCTTTCGCAACGACCCCGTCAATCGCGAGCTGTTTATGCGTCTGTTCCGCTGCAGTGGACGGCTCACAACACAGCTCCAACGCATGGTTCGCTACGGTATTCTGGGTAAATACCTGCCTGAGTTCGAGCGCATCATCGGTTTAATGCAACACGACCTGTTCCATATTTATCCGGTCGACGCCCACACCATTCAGCTGATTCGTAATATCCGCCGGCTCGGTAACGCAGAAGAGGTCGAGAAGTTCCCCGTTGCTTCTCATGTGCTGAAAAACTTACCCAAGCCCGAACTGCTCCTTATCGCCGGGCTCTATCACGATATCGCTAAAGGGCGCGGTGGCGATCACTCGAAACTCGGCGCGGTCGACGCAACTGATTTTGCACAGCGCCATGGCTTTTCCGAGCAGGAAACCGAACTGGTCAGCTGGCTGGTCGAAAGCCATCTATTAATGTCGAGCATTTCCCAACGCGAGGACATCTCCGACCCCGATGTGATCCACAAATTCGCCCTGATCGTCGGTGATCAAATACATCTCGATCACCTACTAACACTCACCATCGCCGACATGAATGCCACCAACCCCACCTTGTGGAACAACTGGAAGGGCTCATTAATTCGCCAGCTCTATTTCCAGACCCGCGATGCCCTCAGACGCGGTCTGGAAAACCCCATTAACAAACAGAAATGGATTGAAAATACCCGCAATGAAACCCAGGCTCTGTTGGAAAAAGAAGGCATTAGCCGGGAGCAAAGCACCGCCCTGTGGAGTGACATGGACAGCGAGCTTTTTCTGAGAGAAAGCGCCAGTGTGATTACGCGGGGGGTTAAAGCTGTACTCTCAGCCGAGGATCCCAGTTTACCCGTGATCCTTATCGAAGATGCGGGTATGGAAGACGACAGCGTGACCCGTATATTTATACACACCAAGAACCTCACCAATGCCTTTCCCGTTACCGCCGCCGCCCTCGATACGCTGCGCCTCGACATCCTCGATGCCCGGCTGTACACCGGCAATGAGAATCACACCTACGATATTTTTTATGTACTCGACGATCAGGGCCAGCCTTTCGCCAATCGTCGTGATAAAGCCGAAAAAGTAGAACGCAAGCTCAAAGAAGCCTTAATCGCTAATGACAGCAGCAACCTTGAGGTCAAGCGCCGCACCCCACGCCAGTTAAAACAACTGACCATTGGCACCTCGGCTAAAATTGATCATAGCCATGACTCCCGTACGACGTATCTCGAAGTTGTTGCGCCCGACCGCCCTGGCTTACTCGCCCAACTCAGCCAAATATTTATGCGCTTCAATCTCCACTTGCACAGCGCAAAAATTGCCACCCTGGGCGAACGGGTTGAGGATGTTTTTTATCTCACCGATGAAAATGACCAGGCGATTAAGGATCTGGATTTATGCCGCGAGATAGAGCAAACCATTTGTCGTGAACTCAATACCCGAAACCTCGACGATGAGGTATCGGGAGCGACAACAGAATTAATTCAACAACGCGATTAATTATAAAATTCACTGTCCCCGGTCAACACGCCGCTCGTGGACAGGCCGTGAAGAGAGCGCCATGAATCCAGATCTACAAACCCTACAGCCCTACCCCTTTGAAAAGCTAAAAACCCTGCTGGCAGGTATAGAAGCACCGGGCACATTAGCCCCCATTAGCCTCTCCGTTGGCGAACCCAAACATGCCGCACCGCAATTAGTCATCGACACATTGATTGCCCACATCAACGGCATCGCACAAAGCAGTGGCCTTAACGTCTACCCGGGTACCAAAGGCATCCCCGAGCTGCGACAGGCCATTGCCCAGTGGTTGACGCGGCGTTTTAAACTGCCGGTGCCGCCTGACCCTGAGCAACATATTTTGCCCGTCAACGGCACCCGCGAGGCCCTGTTCGCCTTTGCCCAGACGGTGATCGACCCCAGCACTAAAACAAAAACAAAACCCACGGTAGTGATGCCCAATCCCTACTACCAAATTTATGAAGGTGCCGCCCTGCTCGCCGGTGCTGAGCCGGTCTTCCTCAACTGCACAAAAGAGACTCACTTTGCGCCGGATTTTTCCAGTCTGAGTGATGCCGACTGGCAACGCTGCCAACTGGTTTATATTTGCACCCCGGGCAATCCCACCGGCTCGGTGCTAGGGCTCGACACGTTGAAGGAATTAATCGCACTGGCCGATCGCCACGACTTTATTATCGCCAGCGACGAGTGCTATTCAGAAATTTACGCCGATGAAGGCCAGCCTCCACCCGGTTTATTACAGGCCTGTGCCGAACTGGGCAGGCATGACTTTAAACGCTGTATGGTTTTTCACAGCCTGTCAAAACGCTCCAACCTGCCCGGCCTGCGCTCCGGCTTTGTCGCCGGTGATGCCGACATCATCAAACAGTTTTTGCTGTATCGCACCTACCACGGCTCCGCCATGCCGATTCAACACCAGTGGGCCAGTGTTACAGCGTGGGGTGATGAAGCACACGTGCTCGACAATCGCCGCCAGTATCGCGAGAAATTCACTGCCGTCACTGAAATTCTAAAACCGGTAATGGCGTTTAGTCAGCCCGATGCCGGTTTCTATTTATGGCCGAAAACACCCATTGCCGATGATATTTTTACCCGCGACCTGCTCGCCACACAAAATATTGCCGTCGTCCCCGGACGCTATCTGGCCCGCGATACGGCAACAGGTAACCCCGGCGAACAACGTATTCGCATGGCCCTGGTTGCACCGCTGGCCCAGTGTGAAGAAGCGGCCCAGCGCATCAAACACTTTGTAGAGAGCCTGTAAATGCTCAAGCAAGAGCGGGTGGCCTATATTCTCGAGACGCTTGCCAGGCACTATCCGACGCAGCCCATTCCCCTCGACCACAGTAATAATTACACCCTACTGGTCGCGGTGCTGCTCTCCGCCCAGTGCACCGATGCCCGGGTCAATACGGTAACGCCAGCCCTGTTTGCGCTGGCCGATAATGCTACCGATATGTGCCATGTACCCGTCGAAACCATTCTCGGCATTATTCGCCCCTGTGGCCTTTCACCCCGCAAATCAAAGGCTATTGCCGGTCTCTCTCATATTCTGGTTAACGACTACGACGGAGAAGTGCCCGAAGATATGGAAGCCCTGGAAACCCTGCCCGGCGTCGGCCACAAAACCGCTGGCGTAGTGATGTCCCAGGCCTTTGGCCACCCCGCCTTTCCCGTCGACACCCACATTCACCGGCTGGCGCAACGCTGGGGGCTCACCAACGGCAAAAACGTGGTGCAAACTGAAAAAGACCTGAAACGGCTTTTTCCAAAGTCAGCGTGGAATGCCCTGCACCTGCAAATTATTTACTACGGTCGCGAGTACTGCTCGGCCCGTGGTTGCGATGGCACGGTGTGTGAGATTTGCACCACCTGCTATCCCAAGCGAAAAAAAGCCTTCGTCGCTAAAAAAGCCTGATGGTTTTTTAGCGAGCTATGGGCGCACATAAACAGAATGTGCTCGAGAGTCGCTTTTGCTATCCTAGCCAGCGTTTTTCAACACGCAATTGCTTTCAAGAAAACCGGGATAAAAACTTGTGACTGTACTTTTTGGCATTAAAAACTGCGACACCGTCAGGAAGGCGCGCCGCTGGCTGGAGGAGCATGATGTTGCCTTCACCTTTCACGATGTGCGCAGCGATGGTCTGAGTAAAGAACAGGTCGCCAGGTGGATAGACGCCCTCGGTTGGGAA
>Ga0164315_10001810_pt1 | contig 16227 bp, 13 predicted proteins | sample GuaBasSedimGuay6_FD_113737 | JGI IMG/M metagenome (GOLD analysis project Ga0164315, IMG submission 113737) | Subseafloor sediment microbial communities from Guaymas Basin, Gulf of California, Mexico - Guay6, Core 4569-2, 0-3 cm | ecosystem: Environmental > Aquatic > Marine > Hydrothermal vents...
ATTCTTGAACCTGACATCCTTTGAAAGAATGCGGTGGGTTCCGATTACCACATCAACCTCACCTTTCTGCAAACCCTGTAGAACCTTTTTCTTCTCCGCAGGGCTGACAAAACGGCTGAGCATTCCCACGGTAACCGGAAAACGTTTAAAGCGCTCGGTAAAGCTTTCGTGATGTTGTTCTGCAAGGATGGTTGTTGGACAGAGGTAGGCCACCTGCCGGCCGCCGATTACAGCCTTGAATGCAGCTCTCATGGCAATTTCTGTTTTACCGTATCCCACATCACCGCAGACCAGACGGTCCATGGGTTTGGGCGATTCCATGTCCTTTTTCACTTCTTCAATAACGCTGAGCTGATCGACGGTTTCTTCATAGGGGAATGCCGCTTCAAAACTTATCTGGAAGTCATCGTCTTCAGGGAAAGCATAACCCACAGAAGTTTGTCTTCTGGCGTAGAGTTTAACGAGCCTGTCGGCAAGATCGGCAACAGATTTCTTTACCCGGTTCTTCTTCTTTTCCCATGATGTTCCACCGATTCGGTCCAGCCGGGGTTTCCTGCCTTCCTGACCGATGTAACGCTGAATCAGGTTTACCTGTTCAATGGGGATGAAGACCGTTTCTTCATCCCCGTACTGAAGGGTGATGTAGTCACGCTCGGCACCGCCGGCTTTGATACGTTTGATTCCCTGGAAACGACCGATTCCGTAATTGATATGAACAATCAGGTCTCCGGGGTCCAGATCGACAAAAGATTCAATAACGGTACTTTTTGCCCTGGCAACCGATGATGAAGCCCTCTTACGGCGGCCGAATATTTCATTTTCCTGAATTACAAGAATTTTAGCATCACTGAGCATAAACCCGGCAGATAATGCTGCAGGACCAACCTGGACATTCTCCAAATCTCTCAGCAGATATCCGATACGCTGAGACTGGGATTCACTCTCTGCAAAAACGAAGATCTGAAAACCGTTTTCAGCCAGAGTGACAAGTTCTTCTTTTAAGAAATTAATATTGCCAAAAAAAGAACGTCCGGGTTCACAGGGGAGACTGTAGATATTCTCATCCTCTTCATTGCGCAGCGTACGGGAAACCATCCTTCGCTTCCGGGCAGATATAAACGAATCCAGAGATGTTATCAGAGTATCCGGTGAGGGTATCTCCATCCCCTGCTCCAGGGCTGCAGCAAAGAGTTCCCTGTACTCTTTAAGCATGTTGGTTTCTGCTATTTCCAGGCGTTCACTGTCCAGAAATACTGTAGCAGACCTGTCTGCAAGGTAGTCCTGAAGCGTCGCTGTTTCCCTGAAGGCCAGAGGATAGAACAGTTCCTCTCCTTTCAGTTCTCTTCCGGTTTTCAGGGCATCGAGAACATCCTCAAAACCTTCACCGGGCAGCTGTTCGGAGAGAACTTCCACCCGCTGTGTATCCCAGACAACTTCCCTGAGTGGATGCAGGGTTATCTGCTCGATACTTTCAGAGGAAATCTGCGTAAGAGGATCAAAGAGACGAATCTCTTCTACATCATCCCAGGCAAAAACTATCCGGACAGCTTCACTTACACCCAGCGGTGCTACATCAAGAACCTCTCCCCGGAGGGCAAACTCTCCGGGAACACTTACTCTAGGCACCCTGTTGTAACCAAAACGCTGAAGACGCTCTTCTATCTCCGTGGGGTTGATGCTACCGCCAATCTTAAGTGTGGTTAGTGACTTTCGAATCTCCGCAGGAGGCGGGAGAAGGCCCAAAGCAGCTCTGATGGATGTAATAACAATACGACGCTCACCGGCGGCAAGCTCGGCCAGAACTGAAGCCCTTTTACCAAAAATTGCAGCCTGGGGGGATACTCCCCGGTAGAGCATCGTTCCCCACCAGGGGAATGTTGAAACACGATCGGTAAATAATGATAAATCCCGGGATAGAGCTTTGGCTTCCTGTTCATCTCCGGTAACAACGAGAAGCGGTCCTCCGGTAAGATCTGCCAGCTTTGACAGTATCAAAGCGGTCCATACTCCACGGATTCCGCTTACCTGAATGGGAAATACGCCGGCAGACCATTCGTTTCTCAGCTTTTTCCAGTCTGGATTAAGAGATAATGCACGATCTATTGATGATTTGAATTGATTCAGCATAGAGACTTACCGATATTTTCCATAGAAAGAGGTGTTTTCAATCCCTGTTGACAAACCCTCTTAAACCACGACCCTCAAGGGGGGCCCATGGTAAGACGATTTACCTTAATAGTTCTCATCGCTGCAGCAGCGGTGTTTTCCGCCCAGGCGGAAGTGCGTTTCAGCATACGATATCATGATAAGAATATCTATTATCCAGGGGATAATATCTATTTAAAAATTACGATGTCCAACCCCATGGATTCAGATAATCCTGATTTAACATTTTATCTGGCTGATAATTCTCTGGAAAGCTTCGGTTTTTATTTAAGATCGTTAACCGGTGAACCCATGCCGCCGGCACAGGGCTTTACCGCATCTTTGAGTAATAAAGGTGCCTACAGAGTTATTCACCTTGCAAAAGGCCAGGAATTATCGATTAACATTAATCTGAATCAGTGGGTGGATTTGAGCAATCCGGGGCAGTACCGTCTGACAGGATTGTTCTATCCCAGGATGCGCGGAAGGGATGGGCAGTCAATTCAGGCTGATTCGGTTTTAGATCTTACACTGATGCCGGAAACTGACAAGAGGTGGGAAGATGAGCTTGATGCTGAGGTACGCACAGCCCTGATTCGAAGAGACCTGGATCCCATTAGTATAGTGAAGGAGACTCTTGAGAGCCGCAGAGATTCACATTTTAACAGAGCCGCTCTTTATCTGGACTTGGTATCTCTTTCAAGAATCTCATCAATGGCGGATAGTCCCGAAACTCTTGAGAAATCATTAAATGAGGGAGAATGGGATGCTATTCCGGGATTTGAAGATTCTGTTACATCATTAAAATTTGTTTCCGCTCAAGTTTATTCTCATGAAGCCAGTGTTCGTATAAAAGCAGACTACAATCCTTATGGCGAGAGTTTTTCCAGAGAGTTGCGGTTTTATCTTCACAATCCCGAAGGCTATTGGCAGATAAGACGGGTTGAAGCCCTCTCCGAAAATGACATGGATCCTGTCAGTTACGGGCAGGTTAACCTTAATCCTCCAGAAGTGATAACAGAATTGCTGAACGCGGTTCAGAGGGGGGATTGGGAAATGGCCCTCAGGTATCTTGATATCTCCTACCTCATCAGAAATCAGCAGGAATATCAGGACAAATGGAAGGATATGAGTGCCGGTGAACATGATAGAGCCCTTGAGGATTACCGGAACAAGTTGATATCAGGTCGTCTTGAGGATGGTGATAAACCACTGAAAGATATTTTTGATTGGAAGATAACCCGGGTGAGTTACACAGAAACAGAAGCATCGGTAATAGTTGAAAATACTATTACACATCAAACGGCAAAAGGACCTCTTGATGAAACCTCTGAATATACCTTCCGATTACTGAAACCAGCTGTCCCCGGTGGCCGGTGGCAGGTTTCCCGCTATGATACCGCAATACGAAGGAGATGATTTTAGTATGATTATTCTGATACTTGCTGATGATAAATCTTTAAAATCCAGATTCAATTCCTACTTCGGCAAATTGGGTTATGCTGTAATCCAGTACACACACCCACTGAAAACCATGGACAACCTGGATGAAATTGCACCTGATGTTCTTGTCTGCAGTGCAATCGATTACCCAAGGCATTGGAAAATTCTGGTTAAACAGTTAAGAGATACCAGAAACAGAGATGAATCAGCTGTCATTCTGTGTGTTGATAAAAACTTTGAATCCGAAGAAGCTGACAAAGCGGCCTTTCTTGGAGTGAATATCCTATATCCGGGAAGGCTGGAAACTCTTGATGATTTTAAGGAACTTGATCAGAAGATCTGCCGCTACAAAACTCCTCCCATGAGGTTTCGGGGGTCTTCCTGGATACCGGGTAAGGAAGATCGGATATCGTTTATATTCAGGCACCCGGAAGATTCAAGGATGATTTGCGGAAGGTTCACTGAACTTTCCGCAGCCGGGGGTGTTTTCAGGCCTGACGACCCTTCCGATATTTCAGAATTGGCTCCGGGAACAATAATTGAAGGCGGATCAATGAGAGCCGGAGATTCTTTAATCTCACTTCGAGGCAGGATTATACGTAATTCAGGGATACTGTCACTGGCATTTATTGATTTTTCAGGGAACGGTTTTCAGAATCTTCTTGATGAGATGAGCCTTCACGTCGCAATCGTATAACAATCCTTCTTGACGCTATACCTTCATGAACGTAAAGTTGCTTCATGGGTAAACGTAACGATTTCATTTTTACATCTGAAAGTGTCGGAGAGGGTCACCCGGATAAGGTCTGTGACATAATTTCTGATGCCGTTCTCGATAAAGCACTCACTGAAGATTCTGAATCACGGGTAGCCTGTGAATGTTTTACTTCCACAGGACTTGTGCTTGTCGGCGGTGAAATTACAACTAAAGGCTACATAGATATTATTCAGACAGCCAGAGACGTACTGAGCGAAATTGGATACGACGACCCAGCTGACGGAATAGATAGCGAATCATGTGCCGTTCTTTCTGTCATCCAACCCCAGTCCCAGGATATATCCCAGGGTGTCACCATCGGAGAGGGACTGCACAAAGAACAGGGTGCCGGCGACCAGGGCCTGATGTTCGGTTATGCCTGCAGTCAAACAAAGGAGCTCATGCCCGCACCTATACAATTTTCTCACAATATTATGCGGAAAGCATCTTTTGTGAGAAAATCCGGCGTTCTGGATTTTTTGCGTCCTGATGGAAAATGCCAGGTAACCGTCCGGTATTCAGATGGTAAGCCGGTACACATTGATACAGTTGTTCTTTCTCATCAGCACCAGGATGGAATATCACACTCTCAAGTTAAAGAAGGACTGATTGAAACCGTAATACGCCCTTCCCTTCCTGAAGACTTAATCAGTAAGAAGACTGTTTTTCATGTAAATCCTACAGGCAGATTTGTTATCGGCGGACCTAAAGGTGATGCAGGATTAACAGGTCGAAAGATAATTGTTGATACCTATGGTGGCTATTCAAGACATGGTGGTGGTGCATTCTCAGGTAAAGATCCATCTAAAGTAGACCGCTCAGCCGCCTACATGGCCCGCTACATAGCTAAAAATCTTGTTGCTGCAGGAATTGCCGACGAAGCTGAAGTTCAGCTGGCCTACGCTATCGGAGTTTCTGAACCGGTTTCCCTTTATGTGGAGACTTTCGGAACAGGAAAGGTTGAAAATACAGCTATTGAAAAGGCTTTACCCGAGATTTTCAAACTCACTCCCGCTGGAATTATTGAGTCCCTGAATCTGAAACAACCGATATACAAAAGGACCGCTGCATACGGTCATTTCGGACGGGATGCCTTCCCCTGGGAAAACACCGATAAGATTGATGCCATAAGATCTATTCTAGGCTGATATGAATCCTGAAGCTGAATGGTGGATAGAAGAAAATGGAGAAATCACATGCCTTCTTTGCCCCCATCACTGCCTTCTTTCCGATGGTGATACAGGTATCTGCGGAGTAAGACAAGCCGTTGATGGAGGGTTAACACTTCCCGGTTACGGGATGCTGACTGCATCAGCTGCAGATCCTGTAGAAAAAAAACCTCTATACCATTTTTACCCCGGAGAAACAGTCTGGTCTGTCGGGTTTACCGGCTGCAATATGGACTGTCCGTACTGTCAGAATTACAGAATTTCCAGAGCCAGACCTTCTGCTGGAGTATTTAGAAGTCCCGAAGAGATTGTGAGTGACACTATAAGCTGTGGATCTGAAATGCTTGCATTTACGTATTCAGAGCCAACCGTTCATTATGAATATCTGATGAAATCAGCAGAAATAGCCCATAATGCCGGTTTAAAAACCATTCTTGTTACAAACGGTAACATCAACTTAAAGCCGGCGAGAAACCTGCTTTCACTGATGGATGCTGTCAATATCGATCTGAAATCATGGGACGATGCATATTACAGAACGATTCTCCGTGGAAACCTGAATACGGTAAAGGATTTTATCGAAGAATCCCTGGCCCACAGCTGGGTGGAATTAACTACACTGATTGTACCGGGAGACAACGATAATGTAGAAGAACTGGGTGCGATGAGTCGGTGGATAGCTTCACTGTCGTTAAACATTCCACTTCACTTGTCCGCCTACCACCCTTCATACAGGTATCAGAAACCCGCAACTTCAGAATCAGTAATGATAACGATGCAGGAGAAAGCCCGGGAGACGCTGAACTTTGTATACCTTGGGAATATAGGTAGGGAAAACGGAACACTTTGTCCAGGCTGCTCGAGTGAAATCATCAGGCGGAAATACTACCGGACTGAATCATTAATAATCAAAGGACGATGTCCTGAATGCGGAACAGAGATACCGGGAGTGTTTCCCGGCGGCTCCGTTCCATACTATCGTTAAATGTAGGGCAGTTCACCTGCGACTCTGTCAATCTCTGTATATGCCTGAGAAAGTACCGCTGTAGAATCCCAGCTGCCGTCCAGCAGGGCATTCCTGTAAGCTTCAGGCATGGACGCGGTCCATTCTCTTGAGCCGGCTGTAACCTTCATTGTTTCAAGATTGATGCTGATTTCCATTTTCGGTTCATTTTCAACAAAGGACTGGAGCTGTTCAATATCACTCTTGGACAGAGTAACAGCAGGCATTCCCAGAGAAGAACAGTTGCCGGCAAAGATTTCAGCAAAAGATTCACACAAAAGTGCACGGATGCCCCAATCCTTTAATGCCTGAGGTGCATGCTCTCTCGAAGAACCGCATCCGAAATTGGCATTACCGATTAAAATCGGATTACCCTGATATTCTGGATCATCAAAAGAATGTCCCTTGCTTTTTCCGTTGCCGTCTACTCTCTCATCATTAAAAGCATAGACACCCAAACCTTTAAAGGTTACACATTTCATAAATCTGGCCGGGATAATTCGATCGGTATCTATATCATTGCCACGTACTGAAATACCTTTTCCGCTGAACTTTTTTATAGGAACACTCATGATGCAGCCCCTGTTTTTCGTATATCCACTATTTCACCGGCTAAAGCTGCAGCTGCTGCCATTGCCGGGCTCACCAGAAGGGTGCGCCCGGTGGGAGACCCCTGTCTGCCGATAAAATTACGGTTGGATGTACTTGCAGAAATCTGTCGTCCTTGAAGCTTGTCAGGATTCATGGCAAGACACATGGAACAACCTGCAAGCCGCCATTGAAACCCGGCCTCTTTAAAAATCTTATCAAGACCTTCTTTCTCCGCTGCTACGGCAACCTCCTGACTACCTGGTACGACAAGCGCTGTAACATTCCCTGCCACCTTCTGTCCCCGGGCAACTGCAGCAGCTTCTCTAAGGTCTGTCAGCCGGCCATTCGTACAGGAACCGATAAAGACAACATCAATTTTTTTCCCGAGTATTTTTTCATTTTCTGCAAAGCCCATATATTCATAAGCACGAAGCGCTGTTTCTCTCTCTTCTTCAGGGAGAGACTCAACAACAGGAAATTTCTCATCAACAGCCACAACCTGACCGGGATTGATACCCCAGGTAACCATGGGTTTCAAATCCGAAGCATTAAAAACAACTTCATCATCAAAGAAGGCGTCGGAATCAGATTTGATTTCTTCGGCATATCTAATCATTGAATCGTAGTCTTTAACGTAAGGGCGTCCTTTCAGCCAGTCATAGGTAATCTGATCGGGGTTTACATAGCCGGCACGGGCACCGCCTTCAATACTCATATTACAGAGAGTCATACGTTCTTCCATTCCCAAAGCATCAATGGCTTCCCCTGCATATTCATATGCATAGCCCAGGCCGCCGTTAACACCCAGACGCCCGATAATGGCAAGTATAAGATCTTTAGCCCCAACACCTTCGGGCATTGTTCCGTTCACAGTAATACGTCTTACTTTCGGCTTGGAAATTGCCATTGTCTGAGTGGCAAGAATGTCTCGAACCTGGCTGGTGCCGACACCGAATGCGATGGATCCAAAAGCTCCATGAGTGGCTGTATGTGAATCACCGCAGGCAATAGTCATACCGGGCTGTGTAAGGCCTTTTTCAGGCCCGACAACATGAATAACGCCCTGTTTACCCGATTCGGGGCCGAAATACTGTATACCGTATTCCTGAGTACTTGTTTCAAGAGCCTTCAGCATTTCTTCAGCAAGAGGATCCGCCAGAGGACGGCTGATGTCATCTGTGGGTATGATATGATCCGCTGTGGCGAATGTACGTGAAGGGTATCGAACCGTTAGATTCTTATCCTTGAGCATACCGAAGGCCTGGGGTGATGTCACTTCATGAATGAGGTGTAAACCGATGAATAACTGGTCCTGCCCCGAAGGGAGCGTCCGGACTTTGTGCCGTTTCCAGACTTTTTCAAATAAATTTTTTCCGGCCATAAAGACCTCCTGATCCCTGCCACAGGCAGGGATGATTTTCTTTTCAATGTGAATAGAATACCGGGTTCAGAGTATATACGCTCAGGTATAAATGCTTCAAGTTCAGTCCGCTGATGTGGAATAATGCCTACTCTTTCCAGGGGAAAATCATACCTTTTAATGTTCGCTTTCCCACACGTTCTTTTTCATCCACCAATAACTCATACCAGGGAACGTCCTTTCTCTTCGCATCCGGATTTACCTCCAGCCAGTCGTATTTCAGAATGAGAAGGCGAAGAGCAGAGTTCAGATACAGTTGTATTCCTGCCGGACCGAAAGCAGCAAAAGCTGTCAACGGCCATAGTATCAGGTTTACAGGTATCATGATAAAGCCCAGGAATATTGTGAGGCCAAGATTATCAAACATAATCAGTGCACTTTTCTTCAAAGACTTGCGAAAATCCCCTGTTAATCTGTTTCGTACTGGGAAAAACCAGATCAGGGTAAAGTAAACCCCTACTGTAATCCAGAAGAGAAGGGCAGACGCCGCCAGGCCCAGCAGAGACTTCATGCTGGAGTAGTAGATCATTCCGAATATCGACATAGAAAAAAATACTGTGGAAATCAGCGAGAGGAGAAGGGATGCCTTCCATGTTTTTCTGAAAGTATCGGGAATCTCTCCCCAGCTCAACCTTTTATAGTCAACAATCTGTGACATTATTGTCGAAATAATCCCCAAAGAAATAAAAACTGCCGGTATCAGTACAATAAGTATCAGGAAACCGGCTGTTGTATCATTTTCCAGTATTTTAAACATCGGCCAGAGTCCCAGAGCGAAGACAATGAACAAACCGATATTTCCGAGAATCAGGGCACCCAGATTGTCCCATGCATCAAAAAATGACTTTTTCATTAATAGAAAGAACATAATTCAAGAACCTCAGGTTTCATTTATTTTATTATTATTTTTCCAACGAACGGCCAGATAAACAAGGGGTGTGTCTGCTGCTGCAACAATCCATTTCAGTATGTAAGTTGAAAATACAATCTCCCAGAACGATCTGACAGGAATACTTCCTGCAAAAGCGATAGTAACAAAAATCAAAGAATCGATGGCCTGACTTACCATGGTGGATGCGTTATTACGCAACCATATCCAACGTCTGTCAGGGCGGCGTTTTTTCATAAGAGAATATGCCCAGACATCATGAAACTGACTGGCCCCATACGCCACAAAGCTGGCTAAGGCTATTCTGGGGAGTAAAGAATACAAGGTGAGCATACTCTGTTGGGCAAAATCCACAGCAGCCGGCTTGAACATCAATGCCAGGTTCATAAAAACAGTTAAAGAAAAAAGAGACAAAAAACCGATTCCAACAGCTTTCCCGGCATCTTTTTTCCCGTAATTCTCAGAAAGTATATCGGTGGCAAGAAAACTGGTGGCGTAGACGATATTGCCCAGTGAAGATGTCAACCCGAACAGCTGTACCGTTTTTATCACTTGAATATTGGCAATGATAACAGCAATGGGAACCCATGCGTAAAGACCAATCCTGCCGAAAAATCTATACATAACAAGTATACCGGCAAAATTGAGCAGAAGCATCGCTATCCAAAGCAGTTCATTCCCGGGGGGGAAAATACTCATAGCATTTTCTCCTCAATTTTCAAAGGAGCACTCCATCTGCTTGTGGTTTCCTTATTAAAGGCCCTTATCCTGAACCACACAACAGATCCGGATTCAATAGGAAGCTCCAGGTTGCGCCCCCTGATTGTCCATTTTTTTACATCATCACTGAACAATTCACTGCCGGACATCTGAACCTCATAACCTTCGGCTGTATCAACACTGTCCCAACTGATTAAAACACGCCCCAGGGGACGTCCCTGAGGCTTATCCAATCGTGGACGTGAGATAAACCCGTCTTCAACATTTTCATTGTCAACAGCCGGCTCAGAAATCTTCCCTGAAGAACATGAAGTAGAAAATAGTATCGTGCTGATTAACAGCAGTGCAAGACGCAGTATTCGTATCACCATGGTTTCGGCGAATCATAGACTTAACAGGGAAAACTGTCGATACGGATACTACGTTTATTATCTCTTTCCTTGCTCGAAAGGTTCTCCTGAAGCCCTGGGGGCCTGTGAAGACTTTGAAAAGGCTATCAGAGCCAGAAGAGTTACCACATAGGGGAACGCTTTTAAAATCAATCCCGGTACCCGGTCCAAAGCCGGTACCACCTGAGAGACATTGGCAATGGTGCTGGCAAAACCGAAGAAGAATGTGGCTCCAAGTATTCCAAGAGGTTTCCATTGCCCGAATATCAGAGCGGCAAGGGCAAGGAAACCCAAACCGGCAACAGAACCATTGAACTCTCCAGAGTACGTAACAAGAATAATTGCCCCTCCCAGACCGGCAAATGCACCGGAAAACATAACGGCAATGTATCTCACCAGCCGGACATTGACACCTGCAGAATCTGCAGCATGTGGATGCTCCCCACTGGCTCTCAGACGCAGACCGAATGGAGTCTTATACACCAGATACCAGCTGGCCAGAAGAAGGAAAAGAACAAGCCATGTGGTTGTATAAGTCTGAGTGAAAAAGAGTTTCCCGATTACCGGTATCTTTGAAAGTACAGGTATTGTATAACGCTGAAGGCCGCTGATGATGTGAATATTGCCGCTTCCGGTAATATAACGTGCAAAATACAGGGTAAGTGCGCCAGCCATCATATTAATAGCCGTTCCACTTATAACCTGATTGGCGTTCAGGCTGATACTTGCAAATGCGTGAAGCATTGAGAAAAGGGCACCGGCAACGGCAGCGACAATCAGCCCTACCCATACAGCTGAGCCGCCGAGGGAGGGGTAGAGTCGAAATATCGTTAAAGCACTGGCAAAGGAACCTATTATCATCAAGCCTTCGAGGCCGATGTTGACGACTCCGGATCGTTCACAGATCAAACCGCCCAGGGATGTAATTAAGAGCGGAATGGTGAATGTAATGGCATAGGGAAATACAAAAGTCAGAAAATCCCACATATCAGCTTCCCCCCCTATTTATAGTTCGGTTGGAAAAAAACTTTTTAATCCGGTCCAGGAATCGTTCGATCAGCACACTTGTAGCGGCAAAATAAAGGATGATGGCAATAATCGTATCACCGATCTGAGGGGGAATCTGAGTCATCGCATTCATAAAACCTTTACCCGAATGCAGAATACCGAAGAACAATGCGGCAAATAAGACTCCAAACGGTGAGTTTGCACCCAGCAGGGCCACAGCAATACCGTCAAAACCCTGATTCGGGAGTATCCCGATTTGAATATTAACCGCATAACCGGCATATAGAGCCATTCCACCCAGGCCGGCCAGGGCACCGGCAATAGTCATGGAAAGAACAATATTCCGGTTAACCGCCATCCCGGCATACTCAGCAGCATACCGGTTGAACCCTGCAGCTTTCAGTTCATATCCGAGAACTGTTTTATTGAGAATCACCCAAATCAGTAGAACAACAATAACGGCCATCAGTATCCCGAGATTAATAAAGGAATCGTGAAACAAATCAGTCAGCCAGGGAACCCGGAGGGATGCAATATCCGGAATTCTCCTGGATTCTGTTTCCATGAATTCCCCTTTCAAGTATGCCGGTATCGTATAGTAGGTTACCCAGTAAGCCAGCCAGTTCATCATGATGGTTGCAACCACCTCATGGACGTTAAAGAGAGCCTTGAGAAGACCGGGGACAAAACCCCACAGAGCTCCTCCTGCAATTGCGGCAACAATCATAAGTAAGAGTAGAAGAGGTTTGGGGAGAACCACCGTCAAACCTATTGCTGTCGCTGAAAGCCCACCGATCAGAAGTTGACCGGACGCTCCTATGTTGAACAAACCGGTTTTAAAGGCAAAGGCCACCGAGAGTCCTGTAAAAATAAGCGGAGTAGCTGTTGCCAGGGTATTCCCGATTCTTTCGATATTCATCAATCCGCCGCGAAAGAGGAAGTTATATCCTTCAAAGGGGTTACTGCCTGTTGAGATCATAAAAACAGCTCCACCGACCAGCCCCATGAACACAGCAATCAGGGAAACAGTTATCTGTCGGGGAATCTGTGGTAATTTCAACTTCATTATTCTGATCCTTTGGAGATACCGGCCATCATCAGCCCGGCTTCGTTCTCGTCTATCTCATCAGCATTCACCAGGCCCACCAGTTCTCCATGGCTGATTACGGCAATTCTATCCGAGAGATCCAGTATTTCATCAAGCTCCAGAGAAACCAGTAGAACGGCCTTCCCGGAATTACGCTGCTCCACAAGACGCTTATGAATATACTCAATCGAACCGACATCCAGGCCTCTTGTGGGTTGTACAGCAATCAGGAGGTTGGGGTTATGACTGATTTCCCTTCCTACAATCGCCTTCTGCTGGTTTCCGCCGGACAGGGAACGGGCGGGGGTAACACTACCCTGCCCTGCCCGGACATCAAAATCCTCTATAATACTTTCAGAGTTTTGTCTGATGGCATCCCGTTTTAAAAACCCATGGTTGTTGAACCGTTCGTCCAGGTAATTCTCAATGATAAAATTATCTTCCACAGAGTAATCGAGAACGAGCCCTCGTTTCTGCCGGTCTTCAGGAATGTGTGCGATTCCCCACTCAATACGCTCCCGAATACTGGCCTCAGTAATGTCTTTCCCGTCCAGAAGGATCTTTCCGGATTCAGCCTTCATCAAACCGGTTAATGCTTCAACCAGTTCTGTTTGTCCATTACCGTCTACTCCAGCCAGTCCGAGAATCTCACCACCATGAACATCCAGAGAAAAGTTCTTGACACTGAGAACCCCGCGCCGGTTAAGCACGTCAAGATTCTGTATTTCGAGAACTTTTTCACCCTTCTTCTGTTCGTCTTTATCAACGGTAAATGAGACTTCCCTTCCCACCATCATCTGTGCCATCTGTTCTGTTGTAGTGCCGGCAACATCTACAGTTCCAATCAGTCTGCCCCGGCGAATTACCGTGCAGCGGTCTGCAATTGCCTTGATTTCCTTAAGTTTATGAGTAATCAGGATGATGGACTTTCCCTCATCAATCAGATTTTTCATGATTTTCATGAGTTCCTGAATTTCCTGAGGTGTAAGAACAGCCGTAGGTTCGTCAAAAATCAGAACCTCGGCATCCCTGTAGAGCATTTTGAGAATTTCAACCCTCTGCTGCATTCCCACAGAGACATCTTCGATTTTCTCATCGGGATCGACGTTGAGCCCATAATGTTCGCTGAGTTCCTTGATACGCTTTGAAGCGGAAGTCAGATCCATCCCAAGCCCTTTTCGTGGTTCCAGCCCCAGGACGATATTTTCAGTTATGGTAAAATTATGAACAAGCTTGAAGTGCTGATGCACCATGCCGATCCCCATTTCATTCGCTTGTGTAGGGTTACTGATGTGGACTTCTTTTCCGTTTACGGAGATTGTACCTCTGTCGGGCCTGTAAAGGCCGAAGAGTATACTCATCAGAGTTGATTTCCCGGCGCCATTTTCACCGAGTAATGCCAGAACTTCACCTTTGTTCAACACAATGGTGATGTCGTCATTGGCCACGATTCCCGGGAATGCTTTTCGAATCCCTTTCATTTCTATTACAGGGGTATTTGCCACGTCTGATGAGCTCCCTAAGAGGAAAAAAAGGGGGCGTGTTACCGCCCCTCTTCAAGTCATATTCGATTATTTAATCAGATTACCCTGCTCTGCAGAAACAACGATGCTTCCGGAGCTGATCAATTTGAATACTTCGGCAACTTTGCTTTCAACCGCAGCATCAAGATTGGGATTCTCTACGGGGATACCGACTCCGCCGTTGGATGCATCAAGGGTGAGCATCTGTCCGCCGGGGTATGAGCCGTCAAGTTTGGCTTTAATCATATCGTATGCAGCAACATCAATGTACTTCATTGCCGAAGTCAGGATGACAGACTTATCGCCTTCATAAATACCTTCGGCGTACTGATTGACATCAACACCGACAATCCATACATCTTCACCGTTCTTGGCTCTGGCTTTTGCCTCGTTGATAGCGCCGACACCGACACCGCCTGCGGCACAGAAAATTACATTTACACCTTTGTCGTACATACCTGCACCCAGCTGCTGTCCAGCGGCAACATTATCAAAAGAGCCCTGGTAAACGATGTTCTCGGCTTTTAATATGATTTCAGTTCCAAGGTTTTCATTCGCATAAGCGACACCCTGCTGGAATCCCCAGTTGAACTTCTGTACGGGAGGAATCTCCATTCCGCCGATAAATCCGGCTTCACCGGTTCCGATCTGAAGAGCTGTGGCGACACCGGCAAGAAAACCGGACTGCTGCTCTGCAAAGAAAATAGAAACCGTGTTGGGACCGACAACCGGTACATAGTCACCGGCATGGGGCATTCCGTCGATCAGCACAAAAGAAGCTTCGGGATACTTGGTCTGAGCAGCGAAAATAGCCGTTTCAAACTTGAAACCCGGGGTGACAATAAAACTGTAACCGGCATCAACGAGGTTTCCGATTTCTTTGATATAGTCAGCTTCAGTACTGCCGGTAGGTTTGAGGTATTTCTCTGATACCAGGCCTTCGGATGCCGCTTTGAGAATTCCTTCCCAGGTACCCTGGTTAAAAGACTTGTCATCAATAGTACCAGAGTCTGTAACCATTCCGACTTTCATTTTCTCAACTTTTACTTCTGCCGCAGCAGGAGCCGTTTCGGCCTGTTTTTTACAGGACAACAGTCCGCCTGCAATCAGGGCGACAGCAAAAAAAACGATAATTGCTTTCTTCATTAAAATCTCCTTTGGATTTTATCTTTATCATGAAACTATAAACGATGAATGCACAAGTCCGCAATAATAACATGAGTAATAAACTCTTATTGTCATTTATTCAGCCGATAATCCGGCCGGCGCGGTTAACTAAAGAAATACCGTTCCGTTACCCTGAGCATTTTTCCCGAAAACCTTCTGAATACTTACCGATAAATCCGAGAAACTCTCCCGTATTCCCAGTGATGCTTTTTCCGCCGTAAGCAATTCAGATCCTGAAGTCTTAAAAATCAGTGGTACATGTTCCCTGGTATGATCAGTTCCCTTGAAGGTAGGATCACATCCATGGTCTCCTGTAATGGCAAGAACGTCTCCAACATTCAGCAGGGACTCCAGTTCCGGAAGAACCGCATCGATAGCCGCAACCGCATCGTGATAGCCCCGGGGGTTTCTCCTATGGCCGTATATCATGTCTGTATCCACCAGATTAACAAAAACAAACTGATCTTTGTCAGTTTTCTCCCGGGCAATTTCAAAGGTTTTCCTGATACAGGCTTCATTCCCGGCATCATGGTGGGAGACATCAATTCCCTGCTCGTTGAATATTGATCCGATTTTCCCGACTGCTACAGTTTCGACACCTTCTTCCCGGAGATAATCCAGCAGCATTTTCCCCGGAAGTTCGATCGACCAGTCATGCCGGTCTTTTGTACGGTTGAAGTTCCCTGGGGTTCCTTCAAAAGGCCGGGCGATAACTCTTCCCACATTATAGGGATCACAGAGTTTCCTGGCGACTTCACAGAGTTTGTGGAGTTCTGCCAGAGGATAGATATCGCTGTGTGCCGCTATCTGAAATACGGAGTCTGCCGAGGTGTAGCAGATGGGTTTACGGCTTTTCAGATGCTCTTCTCCCAACTCCTCGATTATAGCCGTTCCTGAAGCGGCCTTGTTGCCCAGA
>Ga0164315_10001811_pt1 | contig 16226 bp, 25 predicted proteins | sample GuaBasSedimGuay6_FD_113737 | JGI IMG/M metagenome (GOLD analysis project Ga0164315, IMG submission 113737) | Subseafloor sediment microbial communities from Guaymas Basin, Gulf of California, Mexico - Guay6, Core 4569-2, 0-3 cm | ecosystem: Environmental > Aquatic > Marine > Hydrothermal vents...
GTTGTTGTTTTAGCTCCAATATTAGAAGAGTATGCAAAAAGATATGCTTTATTAGGAAACTATCCTTTTATATATACTGGAATTTTTTTTGGAATTGAAGCTATAATGTATATTACTATGATGGTTTCAAATGGAATTCCTTTAGCTTCATCTTTAATAATTAGAGCTGCTGCATTAACAATGCATTTTTCAACTACATTGATACAAAAACATTTTCATGATAAAGCTATTTCTAGTGGAGAAGAAGGGTTGAGTTTAACAGGTTATTATTTAGGAGTTGCTGCACATAGCATGTGGAACTTATTAGCTTTAATACCTCATATAAAATAATAAAATGAGTCCAATATATTGATTTATATTGGACTCATTTTTCCGTAGGCGATTTTGTATACGGAAAAAAGGACCACATGTCCCCGATAACATGTGGTCCTTTTAATCGCCCGACTTATGAGAGAGAAGATTTTACATAGTCAGAGCTCCGGCGTATATCTTATGGTGTTGGTGCAATATCAGTAATTGAGCAAGCACATATACCATTACTTCTAATAAGAGCTGTTGCATAACGAGACAAGATTGTTAAGCTTGGAGTAGCTCCTAATGGGTAAGGATGCAATACTGCAGGTACATAAGGTGCATAAATATATACTGATTTAAGTTCTTCAACTGGTTTGTAAACCATTAACATAGTTCCTTGAGGAATAACTGCTGAAGTAAGAACTTTCCATTTACCACCAGCAACTGTTGCGCTTCTATAACCCATGTCGCCATCAACTGAAGAAGTACCAGTATAATTGAATCCCTGAAGATCTTCAAGAATAGCTACATCAAGAGGGTTAGCTGCGATAACGTTTGCTGCTTCCATATTTGTATCTGTATAAACCTGTGCTGATAACTTATTAAGAACAGGAATAATATTTTCATGCCAATATTTATCACCCCAAGTATATCCAGATGGTGCTTGTCTATTGAATGTACCTGTATGATTTGCTGTATTCAATCTTGCATTAGCAGTGATAAGTGCATTAACAATTTCTCTATCAATATCTAGAGCGATTTGTTGTCCAAGAACATTAACAATTTCAGCTTGCATAGAAAGATCAAAAAGAGCTCTCATATCTTGTTCCATGTTAATAGTCCAATTAGCACTGATCTGTCTGTCTTTTGCATATAGACGAACTTTGTCTACACTTAATTGAACAGATGGGTTGATTCTATTTTCTTCTAGTGAGAAAGTAACTTTGTATTTAATGAATGTTACTGTACCAGTAGTACTAGATACATCAACAAGACCATCAAGATAATTAACTTTACCAGAAATAACATCACTAGTTGAATTTACTGTAACACTTGAAGAGAAATGACCTTCAACAGCAGGAACGATTGATACTTCTGTCCAAGCAGTACCATCATCAGAAACAGCTGTAATTTCAAAATCTCTTTCAAGATGTGCTTCATCACTAGAAACACCAGCAACAGCTAATACATCATATGCATCAGAAGGAACTGGTAAGCTAGCTGCTACAGGAGTTCCAACAACTGGTCCACCTGAAATATCTTGACCTGTAACAGGAGAAGGATATTTAGTAGAACTATTAGAAGGACTAAAAGTAGCTTTTAAGAATGCTTTAATAGTTTCTGGTTTATCCATTGGAGAAACCGTAATAAGTTCTTTAGCAATAAGTTTTGGATAAAAAACTCTAAGAATTGGAAGAGTCAAAGTTTCGTAAGGATTGATCTGAAACATTGAATTTTCAAGCAAGTTAACTCTTGTATTCTCTGCTAACATTGTAAATTGTTCTCTATCTTTTTTGTTTTCAATACTTTCAGCAAGACCAGTAACATAAGTATTAAAAGCAACGTCATCAACTAAAACTTGTTTCATATTTCCAGGTTTAGATGGATCCACACCAGAAATTTTCTTAGTTGTTGCGTACACTTCTTGAAGAAGTTCTTTCATAATAGTACCTCCTATGGTAGATATTTTAATTTAACATATTATCCTTTTGGAATTTTAAATATGTTCTATATAGATATACTAGTTAGATTAAAACCCAACGGAAAAAAACTCCCAGTTTGTTTCTTAAAGCGTTTGAGAAACAAACTTGGAGTTTATACTTTTTTATCTAATTGGTAGGAAATCGTTTTGAAATAGTATTCATAGTTTCTTTTAAATGAAAATTTAACTTATTGATATCTAGTTTGTCTATAATTTTTAATAAAACTATAGTATCCTGTTTTGATTGTCCTTCATTTACAATACCCAAAGAAACTAACTTGTCTATTCTTTCTAACAATTTCTTAACTTTTTGTTTTCTTTTGTAATTATCAAACAAATTTTCAATTTCATTTTTATTAGATAACACTTTTGTTTTCAATTGATTAAACTCATTAACATTGGTTTCAAACTTATCAATTTTAATTTGTTGTAAATCATCGAACAAAGGGTTTATGTTATGAATTATTTTTTCAGCTAGATTTACTTTTGATTGATCTATATCTTTTACATCTATATCTGGAATCTTGGTTTCTATAATATTCATAATTCGCTTCCTAAAGTTTCTAATACTTTATATTTAATTTTAAAACTTTCATCATCAATTCTTTTTATTTTTTCTAATAGACTTGTTTTAAGACTATCCGATTGTTCCACCAAAGATTTTTGTTTATTTATTTTTTTATTTAATCCTGTTAATTTTTTATCAATCTTTTCAATATTACTACTTATTTTAAAATTTTTATCTTCTTTGCATATTGTAAAAATATGATCTATAACAGTTGGCACTATATCATGTTTTTTAATTCTTTTCATTTCTGCACATTCAGTGATATTCATTATTTTCTCATTTTATTTAATGGTTTTTTAAAATATGATTTTGCTACATTGTATGGACTAGCTTTTTTAGTAGCTGCAATTTTCTTTTTATTTTTGATACCTTTAACAAAACCTTTGCCAAATTGATAGGTGCCTTTGCCAGCAGCTTTACCGCCATAATATACTGCTTTCGCTGCTGTTTTTCCTACAGCTTTACCGCTATGATATACTGCTTTCGCTGTTTTATTAACAACAACACCAGCAGCAGATCCAATAGTAGAACCAAAACCCTCTTGGTGCATCTGATCTAGATCTAGATAATCTAAATATCTATTTACTAAAGTTTCTTTTTTCATTATTTATACCCAAGAGTCAAAAAATGAAACTACTTTAGATTCAACTAGTTTATCAAAGTAATCAGGAAGGAAACATTTACCATCAACACATATCATACCAGCTTGTTCTACTAACATAGAAGATTCAAATTGCATCTCATTAAAATTAACAACAGCAGCTTTATGAGATGGTTGTGATACTGCATCAAATGCAATTATAGTCAAAGGACCTTTAACCATATTGTATTCTTGAAGTCTTTCTAATTCAGCAAGACCTCTCATAGAAAATCCTATTCCAGAATTATCTCTTAATAATCCACAAAGAATTCCTCCGTTTGGAGTTGATGTTGTTTCCATCTCGGCTACTAGGTGGTTACCTTTCCATTGATAATCTCTAATAATATGAGATACTTCTTTTAATTGAACTGTAGTTTGTCTTATTTGATCAAACTGACCTCCCATTGGAATTGGATGATCTAATTCAGATAAAAATGCTCTTGCTTTCATTCTTGAAGAACAACCTCTCATTCCTTCTTCAAGAACTCCTCTTGGATACATTCTTTTATTAGCATTAATATCATCAGCAGTTTGAATTGTACAACGAAAAATTGCTTTTCCAGGAGTCTCCTTAACAATCTTAGCCTCTTGAATAATAGCACTTTCTAATATAAATGAACTCATAATTTTAACTCCTTATTCAATGGCTCTAACCATTACATCATTACCATTAGTATTATCTTTATAATATTTAGATAAAATAACATAAACATTATCAACAACTTTATAAAAAGCTATAATAATTTCATCTAGATTATCTTTATATAAAGCAATATTAGAAATTAATGTTCTAAATAAATCCATAGTATTTGAAACATAGTTTCTAAGTTTAATTAAATTAACATCTGTTGAACTAGATAGATATGATTGCATTGATACTAATCTAGAATATATTTTTTTAAGTTCATATACTCTACCAACTCCTTGTGAATCTGTTGGACCAGTTTGCATTCCCATTCCCATCATACTAGGATCCATACCTGCCATACTAGGATCCATACCTGCCATACTAGGATCCATACCTGATGATGTAGCCATATCAGGAGTAACCATTTTAGGTTTAGGTTTAGGTGGTACTAATTCATCAGCTTCTTTTATATTTAATTGTTTGTTATCAGCGCCAGGATGATTTTCTGGATTGGCTGGACCTGGAAAATTAGTAGTTAAATCTGGTGAAGTTTTGCTTCCAAGATCCTCACTATCATCTGCTCCCACAAGATCCTCAACATCCATTGGATCTTCATCTGTTCCTGGAAATGGATTTACAGAAGCAATTGATGATGAACCCCACTCATCTAACATTTTTTTAATATTATATTTTTTCATAAAACCACCATTATGGTATAATAGGATTTAATGGATCAGGTACTGGTTCCATTTTATATCCTATACCACTATTATATATTGCCCATGTATTTTCCAATTCTACTGGTTCCATTAAATAACCTATATCACTATTATATGATCCAATAGTTGCAGGTGCATCAATAGTTTCTGTTTCTGTGTAACCACAATATGGACATACAAAATCAGTAATTTGTGAATCCTCAGTGGCAGGATCAAATGGCTGTGTTATAATTCCAGTCATATAATTTGTTGTTCCAGTACAAGCCGGACATAGTTTGTATGACATATCAGTTTCCTCCAAATCAAAAGAGGGTAAAACAGTTTCTATTAAGAAAAGTTCAACCCCCTTATTTAGCAAGATTATTGAGCAGGTGCCTGTGGTACTGGTGACATTTTATATCCAATTCCACTATTATAATTTCCACCTGATTGTGAAAAGTAAATTGTTTCTGGGTATGAATGTCCACAATATGGACAAGTCCATTGAGTAATTTCAGGCTGTTCTGGAGTAGTTTCCTGACCATTTTCAACAACTGGTGCCACAAATTTTTGTGTTACAACACCTTTCATATAAGGCATTCCTGCAGCTCCGCCACATTCTGTACATATTTTTGGTGTAAGTGCCATGTTATATTCCTCCTATTTATTTTAAAAATTATTATGGTTTTGGCCAAACTGTTTTAGTATTACGGCAGCCGCCTGCTTCTGTTAACCATATTTCGTCAGATTCTGTGTGTCCACAAAATCCACAAGTCCAGTCGATAAGTTTTGGTATAGCTGGAGTTGTATCTGTTTTAGCAGACATTAGTTGAGTAACATCACCTTTCATAATGTTTAACCCTCCACGACTCTCACATATTGGACATACTTTAGTAGCCATAGTATTTTCCTCCTATAAGGTTTTATTTATTTATTAGTTTGTTCTTAAAAAATTCCTAGTAACTACCGGTGCCACCCATACCGGTCATACCACCACCCATTGCATCCATTGGATCCTCTTTAGTAGTTCCTAATTCGGTTTCAATTTTTTCACCGACCTCATAGTTTTTCAGATCTTCCCAATCTATATTAGATAGATATTTCTTTTTCGTATACTCTTTTGGTATGCCAACTCTTTCAAGTGTTTCAATAAGGTTTGCTAACTCACTTAAGTATCTAGCTTCTCTTTCATATTGAAGAGATTTAGGGCTTGGTAGAGCTATCATAACATTATCAAGTATTGATAGAGCTTCTTCTGGGCTAATTATATCATAAACTTTTTGTATAAGTCTATTCATTTGATGTGTTATATATTTTTGATGACTAACAATAGTTCTTGCAAATAAAATATTCTCTTCTGTAAGAGCTGCTTTGTTAGATAAGTTTTCTTCTATATTAATAAAACTTGGTGGAACTCCTAATGAAGCAACAACACTATCCCTTAGAAATTTCAACTCTTCTACTTTATTTCTAATATCAACATTACCTTCATTGAATGTACTTATATCAACAAATGGTTTACCATCCTTTTGAGGAATATAAACATCTTCAAATGTTGTTATCATAGAAGGTATAGTATCAACAGTTCCAAAATTATCAAGAGTTACTTTTCTTTTTCTTAACTCTTCTTTTAATCTCTCGATCATTTTTCTAGCATCTCTTGGTAAACCAATTTCAACAGCAATTTTTCTTTTCTCTGTTGAACGTGCTAGACGTTGTACTGCTAATGCAGTTTCCATTGCAACTAAACATTTAGCTGTAAATTGACAAGCATCAAATACTGATTCTCCGTAAGGTTCATATTTAGTTGATGGTCTCATAAAATGTTGAATTTTATCAGGCGGAACATATCTAATACTTGTTGCTTTAGATTGATCTTGTCCACTTGCTAACATTGAAGAAATAATATCTTTTAATTCTGAATCATTAAATTCAGCAATTTGAGGAACTTTTTTTGAAATATTTTTTAATATTGAATTGCAAACATCATTGACCGCTTGATCTTGTATTGATAGATGCGGAACTGTATTAGCTTTAGGAAATATTAAATAACCAAAACAAACAGGATATAATTCACTTTGTAATTTTACAACACGTGATGGGTCATGAAATAATAAAACAACATCTGAATTATCTTTCTTTCCATCTGTTTTATTTTCTTCACCAGATTCTTTTAATCCTTCATAGTTCATTTTAATATTCCAGTTTTCTTTTCCTTCAATTGGAATACTAATATCATCAACAAAACCACCAGATATTATTTGTTGTTGTTCGGCTAAATAAGATGAACTTGTTAATGCTGTTTTTGGTGCAGCTATCTCACAAAAGAAATCTCCAAACAAAAGAGTATTTCTAACTATTAAAGGTAAATGTTCTTCTATTTTTAACTTTTCAACTAAACCTTTTACCTGAACCGTTTTAGATTCAGTTGGTGTTTCATCTTCTAAAAACTTTTTAGGTTTAATTTCTAATGTTGTTTTTGTAATATCATCTGGTGAACAAATATTATCTGTTAAAACATCCAAAGCTCTATAACAATAATCAATGGTTGAAATAGTTCCTGAATAGGCTTTATATCTTACCATTCTTTTTTGTTGACCAAACATTGCAGGTGAAGTTGATCCTTGACCAAACACACCTTTAGATGAAGAATCTATATTAAACGAACCGGTGGATTTAGATATTAAATTTTTAACTAAATCAATATATCCATTTCTACCGCTTTGTGATTTAAAGTTAGTTATATCAGTAACCGCTTGATCTAGTTTAGCATCTATATTAGTAGTTTTAGTACCAATAATAGATTTCTTTAATAATTCAAAATTATCTTTTAATCCAGCCATATTTATTTCCTTGCTTGAGATTTAACTTTAGATCTATATTTGTCCATAATTTGTTTTTTATAATATTCATATTTTTTTCTATGAAATGTCATCATTCTATGTAGAGCATCTTCTTTATCTTTTGAAACTTGAACAGATAACCTTCCCACTTCTCTATCAATTTTACTAGTTCTAGGAACATAGGACATGGTTGGTTTTTTTACTTCTTGAAAATATAATTTAAATAATTTCATTTTCTGAACCTTCCATTATTTGGTTTATTGATGATTGTTTAATTTCATCATGTTCTGCTTTAGTATTAAAATATTCAACAATAATAAATATAAATGTATCTTCATCGCCATATAAATAAATAAACTCTTCTGTAAGAGTAGTTCCTAATAATTTCAATGTTAATTTTGCAAAATCAATTGAATTTTGCTTTATATCTTTATCATCGGGTTTAGTTCCGGAAATTGAATATACTAATATTCTGTCTTTATATATTATATCAAATGCCTTTTCCATATAGTAATCAAGAACTTTCATATATTGTTCGTGCTTATCAACATAAGATTGTCTTTTTTGATAAAGATCAGGAGCTTTACCAAATATATATTTCATACCAATATAGATTATAAAGGTTATAGATAATATTAATATAATATAAATAATTTGTATATTATCCATCTGTTATCATATCCTCTTGTAAATTATTTTTTTTAGTTGTAGTTTTTTTCTTTGTATATTTTCGTTTTCTTACACCTTCTTCAACTACACTAATAGAAACAATTTGATGTGGTCTAACAATATGAGTTGATTCACTCGTTTCTAAAATAGTTACATGTCCTACTGATAATAGTTTAGAAAGTTTTTGAATATACTCATTTAATTCACTGTCATCTTTATCTTCAATTATCAGAGGTTCTACATTCGTTTGTAAAATTTTAATAATTTTCTTCATATGTTTTCCTATTCTGCAGGTTCGTTAGATATCTTTTCCAATAATGTTTTTGCTTCAGTTTTTTTAACTTTTTTAATCTTAGGTGCTCTTCTTGTTTGTTTTACAGGTTTAGCTTGTTTTTTAGGTTTAATATAAACTGATGTTTCATACTCTACATTTTGTAATTTCATTGCAGATTTTAAAACATTCAATTCATTCTCAGAATTAATAATCGCTTCAAAAGGAGTTCTGCTTAATTTACCTTTTAAGAAAAGCATTTTATTTGGTGTTTTTACTTTTACTAATATTGCTTTCATATAAATTCCTCTTACGGTATAAATACATGCGGGAATATAGCATCCCCGCATGTATTAAATTATTAAACCTTGACGTCTTTTTTACCAAAGTCTGGAACTTTACCTTTTTCAAAGGTTGGTTTTTTGTCTTTGTCATCATCATCTTTATCATCGTCATCGTCATCTTCTTCGATAGCTTCTTTAAAGATTTCAAATTGTTCGTCTAGATTTTCATATGGTTCATCATCATCTCCATCTTTACCGCTAGTTGGGTTTTTAATTGGAGAACCACCTTCAGTTTTAATACCAGAATCTTTATCTATATCTAGATCTTTTTTTGGTACTTCATCTGCAGGTTCTTCTTTTCCACCAGCTACAATATCTTTATCAGCGTCTGGAAGTTCTTCACCTTCTTTCATTGCTGCTTTGATTCCTTTACCAACACCTTCAGAACCAGCAGGGAATGTAGCAGGTTTTACAACACCTTCTCCACCTTTATGATCATCACCATCTACAATACCAGATGAGTCTTTGTCAGGATCGCCAGAAGGTTCATGAAATTTAGCAGCTGGATCTTGAGGAGGTGCATTTTCTTCAACCTTCTCTTCTTTTTTATCATCATCATCATCATCATCATCATCATCATCATCATTTATATCTTCATCTTCTTCTAGAAGATCAACATCTTCTTCCATCTCAGCAATTAATCTTTCAATAACTGCATTTTCAACATCATCTTCAAGAAGTTCATTTTCAGAAACAGCATCATCATCTTCTTTATCTTCTTCAGGTAATGCTTCTCCTTCTTTTTCTTCTTCTTCTTTTAATTCAGTTGCTTTTGCAGCATCTGCTTTAGATTTATCAACGTCTTCTGGAACATCTTTTAATGCACCTTTATCATCTCCAACTTGTGGGATTTCAGCATCTTCTACTACATTAACACCTTTATCAGAATCTTGATTAAAGTAATATCTTTCAAGAATAGATGAAGCATCTTTATATGTAGGAAGTTCTCCACCACCGTCATAACCAAGAATTGGATCTAGAAATGGGCCTTTTACATCAACTGATTTTGTAGTGTCATGACCACGATCAGCAACTGATTCTTTTAAAAGTTCCATATAATTAACTCTCTTATTCATAATAACTCCTCCTTATAGTGTATAAATACAAATACATGTTTTTAAACTGATTAGCTTTAATATATGTTCTATATGAGAAGTCTTCTCAAAGCGAGTTTGTTTCTTAAAAAATTTCGCCCATCCCACCAAAGTTCTTTGGAATCTTATTTGATGGCTTAGTTATTAGTGGTTTGTTTGTAATTGGAATTGTTTCAAAATTATTAGCTTGTTGTTGATTAGATATTGCATCAGGCGCTGCTGTGTTAGTTACTTTTCTAACACTGTTAAATCTAAAATGTGCAAAATTAACATCAAACTCTAAACTAACATTACTTACACCACTTCTATTCTTCCCTACTTTACCATATACTCTATGTTCATTAATTGGATCTCTTGTCATTAATAAAACAAAATCCGCATGCTCAATTTTCTTTACTGATTCTGAAATTTGATCTAAACCAAGTTCATTAGCATTTTGAACTCTATATGCACCTCTACCTAATTGAGTAGGAAGCCGTACTGGAATATTATATTCAACTGCTAAGGTTTTCATTGATAATGTAATATGACCTAATTCAAGTCTATACATATCATATTTAGTATCACATTTCATTAAATCTAAATAATCAACATATAATCCTCTGATAGTTCCCTTACCATATTCAGCAATTGCATCATCAACAACTCCCATTAAATCTAATGCAGATACACTCATAGCAGGAAAATATTTCATTATGATTGTTGATTTACAAGCCTTAAGCTTATCATTTAATTTTTTCTTTATATCAATTTTATTTGAAATATCTCTTAATACATCATTTTTATCTTTCTTAAATAAAGGTTGATATGTTCTTAATAAAGATTCTTCAATTGTATTTTCAAGAGTTATATAAATATAGACATTTTCAACGCCTTTTACTTTTGATTCAACTGGTTCTTTTTTCTCTTCAAATAAATCAACAGTTTGAGTTGCAGCATTAACAATAATATTATTTAAAAATGTTGATTTACCAGAACCAGGATCTCCGGCAAGAAGATATAACCTTGATGGTTCACCACCGCCATTTAAAATTTCATTGTCAAGAACTGGATAACCAGTTGGGGTTGTATTTTTTCTTTCATATTTTTTGACTATTAAATCTAAAACATGTTCATAATCATCGCCAACTAAATCAAGAGAAGCTGAGGATTCAATAGAAACACCTCTCTTCTCATTCATCATATTTAGATACATTGATTGAATAACACTCTCATAATCCAAAGCTAAATCATCTAAACTATCAAATGATCCATCTCTAAATTGATTTACGAATTTGCTTAAATCATCATAATTTGCAAATAAAGAATTATATGTTTTTTTAAGTCTTATCTGTTTAACAATATCAACAGCACCTATATCATTAATCAATTCTGTTCTTTTAAATTCTAAAAAATCTTGAAGACCGCTAAACTTTTTACTATACATTAAACTATCAATAGCATTTTGAGTAGTCTTATCATCCAACTTCATTTGACATATTTTCTTTAAACAATCAAACTTAGTCTTTACTCCCATAGGAATTTCAAGTTGTTCTTTGGACTCATGAAAATTTAATATTGAAAGAATATCTCGGTATAATGCTTTATTCTTTTTAATTTTTATAGTTTTATTAATAACAACACTATAACATGAATTTAAAAAAGTTTCTGTTATCAAACTTCATCTCCTTTAATTATTACATTCATTTGAATATGTTCTATTGCTCTATTTGGTTTTATAGATATATCTAATTCTATTCGATCCGGTTGTTTATTTACATTTATTTTATAATCATATATAGTTTTCATAATCATATGTTGATTCATAATTGCTTCCATCTGACATTTTAAAAATGTATTACTAGGAGTTGAATGTTTAAAAGAATTTTGAACAGATTTTTCTATTTGGATTTTTAATCTACGCATATTAATTTTATCTAAAGAACTAACTTTTTTAACACCAGTAATATTCTCAATCCAATCTAACTTTCCATTGCCTTTACATTTTTTACATCTTACGGGCCAACATAAATCTTTTTGTTCATAATCTGGTACCTCAAAACTACCTTTTCCATCACATTCACTACAAATAATTTCACCAGTATTTAGTTTCATTATCGTTTCACCCTGTTCATATTTCTTATTATTTTTCTTTCTAGCTGTTTTTTAAATTTTGGATTAATACTATATTGTATATCTTGATATGATTTTTTATTTGTATCTTCTTCATCCTCATCCCACCCCCAACTAATTGCATAATCATATAGATCTGGCCACACTCTTTTAGAAGGTTTTTTAATACCTGTTATATTTTCTATCCAATCTAATTTACCATGACCTTTACATTTATCACATATTTGTTTCATAGGATAAAAACCATTTCCTCGTTTTTCAGTATATCTAATAAATGTTTCACCTTTACATTTACTACATAATACTTCCCCAAGTTCCAGTTTTAGTTCCATTTGCAATTCCTTCTATTATTTCTTTATCAATATCCTTTGCTAATTGCTCAGACATTTTATTTATAACAGCATCCATCTCTTCACTTTTTGGGCCATATAACTGTTCGGCAGTAGAAAAATTAATATCAAATTTAGCAGAAAGCTGTCTTGGTTTATGTTTACCAACTATAGCTTCTATCCAATCAAGTTTTCCACTCCCATGACATTTATCACAAGCATCAGGAACATTAAAATAAAATTTATTATTATAATCAATTTCATTATTATTTGGATATCCAGTACCTTTACATTGATCACATATTACTTCACCAGCTTCCAGTTTCATTTTAATCCCATCCTGGGTTGCTATTAAATGTTATAGAACTAGTATAAACTTTGACATTAGATTTACCTGTAACCATTTCAACCCAATCAAGTTTACCTTCTCCACCACATTTTTCACAACTTTTAAGTTCTCTATATTGACCATTATCAGAATATTTGGTAACTATATACCTTTCACCTTTACCATCACATAAATTACATTTAAATTTTTCCATAATTATACCGTTAATATTTTTGTTGAATGATTTAAATCTGTAAATTCATCTTTAGCTAAATGTTTATTAACAATATGTTTACAATAATCTTCATCTAAGTTAACAAGCATTTTCATTGAATTTACTAATGAATTGGTTTTAGCTTTTTGTTTTCTAGTTATTTTTCCCTGATTAACATCTTGTGTTACTTTTAAACATTGTTGAGTAAATTCTTCTAAGTCTCCTGATTGATATATTGGATATAAATCATTTGCTTTTTGTTTCAACATCATTTGAACATCAGCATAAGTTCTTAATACTAACATAGCAGCATAAAGTCTAAAATCATCTGGGAAGGTTCCTGTTTCTGGACTATAAATATTAAAAGGATCTAATTTTTTTAAATCAAATCTATCTGACATATTATCAATTTTTTCATGAATAATGTCTGCTACACTTAATTTATCATTAGTAATATATCCATGTTTAAGATTAGCTGATCTAACATCTATTTTTCTTACTATATTTTGATCATCTAATATATGCATTGTTCTTCCGCGCATTAAACCTTTAAATACACCAGAACTATCATAACTCATTCTTAACTCAACACCATGAACTTCTTTAACAACTTTCTGAAAAATCTCATAAAAGAAAATATCTCTGAAATTAGCTCCGCCTAATATATGAAAATCGAGTTCTGTACGACCAGCTTCAATAGCTTTTTTGAGAACAGGGATTAAAGGAAGGACATATATAATACATGGAATAGCAGTATCAGATCCTTGATTAGCAACTATACCACCAGTACCAAAATGTTTAAATGCATCAAACATACCTTCTGAATTTATTAGATCTGTGTAGATGTCCCATAGTTTAGGAGTACGAAAATGATGAATATAAATAACTTTTTCTCTTGCATCATCTGGAAGATTTTTAGCTAGATTATAAGTTCTTTCATTTCCATAATATATATCGTCGAAGTTTTTAAATAACTTACAACCAGGACCAGGTGGAAGATCTAGAATAAAAGCTTTATCAATACAGTCATGTTCGTTCTCTAAAAACTCATAATATAACTCAACAAGTTTATCAGTTTCATGTTCATCAATACGACCAATAGAAGCTTGAAATCCACCGCTATCAGCTATAAAATTACAATTTTCAAAAATACCAAATGCTCTACAATCTCTAAATAATTTAGCTTCTGTTGCAACATACTTATCGTATTTCTTTTTTCCTGTAAAATTTTGTCCAAAAGAATGCAGGAAACCATGACAGGTTTGTGATAAAAAATCTGATAAAATTTCTGGTGTAAAATTATCATTCCAATTACCTTGTAAATTTCTAACTGAAAAATTTTTAAAGTATGTAGCTAAAGTCTCAAAACCAGCTAATACATAATTGCTATCTGACATAATTTCCTCACTCTTTCGCTTATATTATATTTATAATATGTTACATTAATTCAATTTATTTTCTTTTTTTAACTTTCTTCTAACATAAACACCTTTTATTTCTTTATCAATTATTTCCCACCCTGGTTCGTTTAATTTTTCTTCAATAGTTTTTTTCTTCTTCTTGCGAAAAATATCATCATATTTATCTCTATATTTTTTATTGTCCTTATGATCAGGACACATCATATTTTCTGACATTTAACTATCCTCCTCTCGCAACTCAGCTACAGTTGGAGTTTCTTCATAGTTAACACGTTTATGATAAATACTTTCAAGTTCTTTAATAAGTATTTTCTTGGTTGTGTTTAAAACACCAATTTTCATATTATCTAATTGTTGATCATTCATTAATCTAGATATAGTACCATCAACCGCTTTTACAATAAAATCATCATCACCATCACCATTATTATATAATGCTCTTGTTGTTGCTTCAATAGAGTCACATAACATTAAAATTAAAGCTTCTGCTGAAACAGGTTTACAACATTTATATCTGTATTTATCTTCTGGAGCATTTTTATCTTTATTATAAAATGCTTGAAGTATAGTATCTCCATGATGTTGAGATATAATTTCTATAACATCATGGGGAATTTCTGGAATATTCAATAGATAGATAATACTATCTCCAACATGTCTTGTTATAATTTGATACGACATAGCTGGATCTAAATCATCATGAATATTAGTACCATCTTGATTCTCTGCAAAATATAAAGGGTTATTCAATTTACCGCAATCATGGTACATTGCTGCACACTTAATAACATCCACATTTAAATCTAGTTCAACTGCTACTGTTTCACACATATTAACAATATTTTGAGAATGTTTAAACGTGCCAGGAGCTAATGTTTTAAACTTATCTAACAATGGATAAGATTGATCAAATAATTTTTTATCTATTGTGATATCTTTAGAAACCGTTTCCATTTTTTATTTCCTTTATTAATTTTTACCTATCTTTAATTCTATTTCATCACGCATTCTTAATACTTTTCCACGATCAAAAACATAATCATAAATATGAAGACCACCAGAAGTAGCAAAAATTTCTCCATCTTCTACTCCAATCATCTCAGACATATATTGTTTAAGAATTTGAATCCCACCAAGGTTTGCTGGAAACCCATTCCATAAATCCCATGATCTAAAATAAACAAAAAAGTGTAATTTACCATCTTGGATACGCACTTGAATATGTCTTAAACATGGAGGATCTTGTAAAAGAAGATCAGTTGGATGAGCAATTTGAAGTACAGTTTGATTATTTCTATGTCCTTTAGTATTATATAACCAGTTGATTAATTCAATTTGATTAACAAAATATTTAGGTACTTCCATTTTCTTGGCGTGTCGAACAACTTCTTTAGTTTCTTCATCAATCTTCATTCTATCTGCATACACTTCTTTATATGCTTTTTCAATAATACCTAAACTCATAAGGGTATCAATTTCTTGAATTATAATTTCTTTTTGCAATTCATCTTTATATAATTCAATGGGATGATCAACTGGATATCTAGTTATTCTTTGACCGTATGTATAACTTTCGTTTTTAGCTAGCTCATGACCCATTAAATATTTCTGACTATACTCTTCACAATAACCATCAGCAACTGGGTTCTCAATTTTATATGATTCTGGAATCCTTGGTATTAAATCACCCTTTCCAGGATTTTTAATTTGAATAGTTACATAATCAAATTCGAGTCTTTTTTGTCCAGCATAAGATCCTCTATCAATTTTAAAAACCCTGCCTTCATCAATCATTCTATACAAGGTTAAGAACCATGCATCTTCTAACGTATTTGCTTCTATAAATTCGTGTTTCATTTTTTTCTCCTATTTAAATATTGCATATACAATCCATGATATTAATGATATTGTAGACGCTGGAATTAACATAAATACATTTCCCATCCCAGACAAATACCCACCACCATCATCATAAATATATATTGCATATACATAACAAACCACTGTAATTATTGTTGGGATTAACCAATATGGAAATGTTAATGTTAACATATTTCTTCTCCTTTAAAAC
>Ga0164315_10001813_pt1 | contig 16213 bp, 17 predicted proteins | sample GuaBasSedimGuay6_FD_113737 | JGI IMG/M metagenome (GOLD analysis project Ga0164315, IMG submission 113737) | Subseafloor sediment microbial communities from Guaymas Basin, Gulf of California, Mexico - Guay6, Core 4569-2, 0-3 cm | ecosystem: Environmental > Aquatic > Marine > Hydrothermal vents...
GGGAAACAAACCATTGAAGTCGGTATTGGTTTAAACACCGGTTTACTGATGCTCGGCACGGTAGGGGGTAAAAATCGCATGGATGGCACAGTGATTTCAGATGCTGTCAATTTAGCGTCTCGTGTCGAGCAATTAAACAAAACGTATGGCACCTCTCTATTGATTACAGAGCAAACCTATCAGAAATTAAGCGATCCTTCACACTATAAAATTCGCGTGATTGATCGTGTCACAGTCAAAGGCAAAACAGAACCGGTAACCATTTATGAAGTATTTGATGCCCTGCCCCCTATTTTTATTGAACTGATATCAAAAACATTACCTTATTTTGAGCAAGGTTTTCAGTGTTTTCATGATGAAGAATTTGAAAAAGCACAAGGTTTTTTTGAGAAGGTTTTACAAATCAACAATTATGATCAAGCCGCACAGGTTTATTTAGAACAGTGTAGAACAGTGTTAGGGATGATGATACCTGAAAAACCCAGTATTTTGATTGTAGATGATATGCCTTTCAATATTAGCCTGTTATCTACTTTTCTAGGGCTTCACAACTTTGAAGTATTAGTCGCCAACAATGGATACACGGCACTGGAAATGCTTGAAACGAAACGGCCGCATTTAATTTTGTTAGATGTGTTAATGCCGGGAATAGACGGTTTTGAAACTTGCCAACGACTCAAAGAGAAAGAAAAATTCAAAGACATCCCAGTGATTTTTATGACGGCTTTATCCGATACCGTCAATAAAGTCAAAGGGTTAGATTTAGGCGCTGTAGATTACATCACGCGCCCATTTCAACAAGAGGAAGTGTTAGCACGAGTTAAAGCTCACATACATATTCGTTATTTACAACAACAACTTCAAGCGAAAAATACAGAATTAGAGATTCATAATTTGAATCTCAAAGACAGAATAAAAACGTTGACAATGCAAGCTCGGTTATTCTAGTGGAGCACTTTGGCTCAGGGGATTGAACGGATTGATAAGGGATGTAGGGGGCCGGTAACGGGTTTTTGTTGCCCACCAATGTAGGGTGGGTAACGTATTTTTGTTGCCCACCAATCAATGTAGGGTGGGTAACGGGTTTTTGTTGCCCACCATTAATTATAAATACTTTAAAAAAGCCCGCCGAATCAATTCCACCTGAAAACGATATCCACCACCCACTGCTTCAATCAACTCTCGTCGCAACAACTGGGATAAAACACTCTCCCATTGCCCGTGTGGACAGTTTAATAAAAACGGGTTTCAAATAAATCAGATATTAATGTTCAGCTTGACAAAATATTAACTTCATGGTATTTTTATTAACAGTTAGAGTCAAGGGACTTTAATTCAAGTGGTAGGTATTTGGTTCAGTCTGAAAAGTCAGACTGGTAAAACCTAAGACTTACAACCTTTTGCGCAATTGGCGAGAACCAAGCCAATTCAGGTTGTATAAAGCGATCTCAGAAATTTTTCTGAGGTTTTTGGTAGATTCACCCTCTCTTTTTAGTTTATATTTGAAAAGAGTGCTATTGTTAACATTTGTTAGCATAAATGAATCGGTACTAATTCTGAACCCTTAACATAAGCTGTAATCATTAAGTGTCTCCTAAATTCTAGTTCTTTCTTTGCCCGCGATAACGATAGTTTATTGATCGCATTGAATCAATCTGTTTAATTCGTTAATTCGTTGTACTCATATTGGATTTTGGAGTAATACAATGGCATTTAGTGAATACAAAAAATACTCAATGGCTGAATTGAAAGTCATTTTTAATGTCAAAGTTCTGAAAAACCAGAACTTGTTTGACGATTTTAAACCAAGCGGTAGGGATTATCAGACTTTGCAAACAGCCGTCAAAAAGATGAAAACCCGTCTTAACTTGTCAAAATCAGATAATGAAGCAACAAGGGGAAGTCTTTTAGTGTCGCGTATTTTGTGGGAAGCCTGTGATATTTACGAGTTGGGTTTATTCTTTGAACCGCAAGTAGAGATTAGCCAAGAAGAAACCCCAAACCTGCCATACCAATTAAACGGTAAATATGATTGTGCTTTAAGCCTTGATGAAATTGATTTGATTTCGCCTATTGTTTCAGTTGTTGAAGTTAAAAAAAGTCATTTATCTGCTGGTTTAGGCCAGTGTTTAGCTGAAATGTATGCCACTTCAAAGAAATTTAAGCAAAAAAAAGTCTATGGCATCATAACAGATGGTGAGGTTTGGGAATTTTTGTTCTTGGAAAATGCCATCTTGCAAGTTGACGAAAATAATTATTACATCAGCAATGTATCTGATATTGTTGATAGGATTGGTTATATCGCAGAAAGGTTTAAGGTTCAGGCATAGGTTGCACTCCGATAATGAGGTATCGTATTATCCACATTTATTCAACAGCAAAATGTTGGTGCGTGCTAACGCCGCTGCCTTATTAAAAAAACGCGGTTGTGATATATCGACTCTCATAACAGAAAATAATTATTAGAGGGTAATCTGCCTTGTCCCGCAAATACCCGTTATCTCTTTGAATTTAAATAAAAAACTTTAGGTACTTGGACAAACGGGTGAAAGTCTAGCGAAACAAATTGAACAAGAATGACACAATGCCTTATCGCACGGTGGACAGTGCGACTTGATTTGAGTTTGAGATGATTTATACTGTTCAGCGTTATAATTTGAGTGTTGGGTTAGTCACCACCACATGAGCTTTAAGACAACTGACACCAGATAAAAGTTTTTGCACGCAAAAACTTTTGCCTGAACCGAAGGGAAGCTTCGCTAAACGCTGTTGGCCGTTAAGTTAAAAGCGCAATTTATGATAGTAGTAAGTATAATAATTAACACACACAACAAACAGCCGGGGTTAAGTGCCCTTCTTGTAAAATGATTTTTCCGAACATCTATAGGTGAAACGTGATGTCAACTTTAACATTAAATATTGAGGATAACTTATTGCATCAGGCTAACATTTACGCTGCTGCCAAAGGTATTAGCCTCACTCAGATGGTTAAAGAATACCTTACCGAAATCATAAAAACACCTGATTTAAACAAAGCTATCTTGAAACGTTATTCTGAAGATGAACTGAGTCGTCAAGAAGCGATGGCCTTATTGGGAGTGGATTATGGAAAGTTAATCGTTATGATGGCTGATAACCATTTACCACTTCCTAGCTTGCCGGAGCCAGAAATCAAGGCAATGGCTGCCCTGTTTTCAAAAATATGGAGAGAATCCCAATGAAACGCACCGTATTGGCCATACCGGATAGTGGACCACTCATTAGCTTGGGGATTGCAGAAAGATTGGATTTGTTACTCAAATTAGACATGCCAGTTTATATAATTGATCATGTCTTATATGAATGTACAAACGATTTAACTCGGTTAGGTGCAAAATCGATTGTTGATTTTGTAAAAAATAACCCGGACTACGTTCACGTTGAAGAAACGTTTGTGGGAAAAGTGGCAAAACAAGAAAGAGAATCTGGTCTAAAAAAAAGACATCGTGGACTTGGAGAAGCCGCTATCGCTGAATTTTTCGCTCAGATTGATGATAAAATAAAAATATTGCCTACATCTATCCAGGACAGTCTGACATTTGGAAAGGCAAAAAAGCCAGTGAAGGCCGATTAAAAGGATTGACAGAAGTACCCCGTGTATTACATCTTGCCACCCACGCCTTTTATCTTGAACAGAAGGCCGATGAATTAGGTATGATACGCCCCTTAACACTCTCCGGCATCGCATTGTCCGGGGCCAATCGTGGGTTAAAGGGTAAAGCTGATCCAGATGGGGAAGATGGTATTTTATACGCTTTAGAAGCCCTGAACCTCAACTTAACTGGAACAGAACTCGTCGTTTTGTCTGCCTGTGAAACGGGGAAAGGCCTGATTGACTATTCTGAAGGCGTTTATGGATTAGTACGTGCCTTCAAAATTGCTGGGGCTTATCGACTCTTAATGACATTATGGAAGGTAGGTGATAAGGCCACGAAAATGTTTATGATAGACTTTTATAAGAAGTGGTTAGAAACTGATGAAGCCGGGAAGCAAAAATATTGGGATGATCCCGCCAAGGCTTTACAAGAGACTCAAAAGTATTATATAAATCACCCAAACGAAAAATGGCGTGATCCCAAGATTTGGAGCGCGTATGTTTTGGTTGGGCCTTAATTGTAAAAAATAATCGCTCAGGTTGCTTCAAATCGACTATCCAAGTGCGTGCCTTTCTAAAAAAAGGGTCATATTGATAAATTTTGAAGGGGTTTGATTTTCGTTCCAAATTTATTTTGCTTCTTTGCACTCCAAGATAATTGCAAAATAAATTTGGAACGAAAATTTATCCGCATGTTTGACTTACTGATAATGACAAAAACTGTCCCAATCTTAACAAGCAAGAGAAAATACTAAATGCTGAAAAACATTTACATTGAAACAAGTATTCCTAGTTTTTACTACACCTCACGCATTGATGCTCAATCAGTCGCGAGAAAAGAATGGACTCGCGAATGGTGGGAGAAGTATGCTAATGAATTTGAATTGACTTCTAGCGTTGCCGTTATTGATGAATTACAGCAAGGAACAAGTCAACATACACAGGATCGTATTAATTTACTCGATAATGTGACATTATTAGAATTAAATCAGGATATCACTGATATTACTCACATTTATATTGATCATTTTATCATGCCAAATGATCCAAAAGGTGATGCCTTACATTTAGCATTGGCTTGTTATTATAAAGTCGATATGCTTTTAACTTGGAATTGTCAACATATTGCGAACGCCAATAAATTCGAGCATATCCGTAGAATTAATTTCCAAATTGGATTACCAACCCCCGTATTAGCAACACCGCTAAATTACCTAGAAGAGAAGGAAGCGCAACAATGATTCATTCAGAACTGGTTGAAATTAGAAAGATACGCCATAAAATATCAGAAAAATATGGTCATGATTTGAACCAATTATTAGAACACTATAAAGCTTTGGAAGCGAAGCTGAAGGCATCAGGCAAATACAAATTTGTCCAAAGGAACAATGCCAAGCAAACGTAGGTGTCTAATTCAAATACAAGGTTCTAGTGCAGGATCGCTCCAATCCCAAGACCATCCAGCCAACCAGCCAACTGCTTTCACGCTTTCACGCTAAAGTTTCGCTCCGCGAAACTTTAGCGTGAAAAAGATTTTGCGCGCAAAATCTTTGGCGTGAAAAGCTGTTGGCTGATGGGGTCTCGATATTTCCGCTTTCTTGTACTAGTTGTAACCCAACATGCCTCAGATAAAACTTCACGCAAAAGTTTTGCGTGAAAAAGAGACGCAAGAGACGCATCAATGCAATATTTCTTGATAGCGTCTGTTGCAAAAAAGCGCGTTTATTTCTATTTCAATCGCGAGATCACCCGTTGCATTCGACATCAAACCCACATTGAATGAGGAAAACACAAAATAAGTGCGTGCCTTTCTAAAAAAAGATCATATTGATAAATTGTGAAGGGGTTTGATTGGACTGCAAAATTTATTTTGCTTCTTTGCATTCCAAGCTAATTGGCCCTGCGAAATATAAACTTTTGGATCATTTCAAATGCCTATCGTTCAAGTTAAAGTACAATTATCTTTTGATGAATTGCTGAACATGGTTAAGCAATTGAATTCAATTGATTTAGACAGATTTGCTTCTTCTGTGCATGAGATACAAGCACAACGTCAAACACCTTCTATACCACGCCGTGAATCTGAACTTTTACTCACAATCAATCAAAAGCTGCCGCATGAGATTCAAACGGCTTATGATCATCTCATTGCTAAACGTCAAGCAGAAACGCTTAATCCTAATGAATACCAAACCTTATTAGACTTAACTGAAAAAGTAGAACAATTTGAAGCCAAACGAATAGAAGCTATGGCGGAACTCGCTGGTTTACGTCAAATATCATTAACCGAATTAATGATTTTGGCGTGATCCCAAGATTTGGAGCGCGTATGTTTTGGTTGGGCCTTAAAAAATAACTTTTCACGCAAAAGACGCAAGAGACGCAAAAGTATATAAGAGGGCAGCATCCTTTAGCGTCTTTAGCGTCTTTAGCGTTTATTTTTTTAAATCACATTTTTTCATTCAACGGCTATAACGCCTCTCATTCCTTAACACACTAAATAGGTCATCAATAACTATGAAATCAAAACGCTTACTCACAGCCTTACTTTCGACAGTGCTGATTTTCAGTCTCAGTCGCGCAATGGCGACAAACGTGATGGTACTTGAATCTACCCCATCCGACTTGCTCAAAAAGGGGCAGATTTTAACGCTGAAATTTGGCGCGATTGATCTGGGCAACAAGAAACTGGTGTTAGCGCCCAAACAGGAAGTCAAAGTCATCCAGTGTGATAGCAAAATCCTCACTTTGACAAGGAATAACCCCAAACTGCCTAAACTCTCCCAATCCACCTGCAATAAGCTGTTTGCCTTATTATCACTAGATGACTTCAGGCCCACGCAGTTACCCGATGGTGAGGATCGGGGTGACGACAATACCCCTTGGACTTTATGGATGATAAACATTTCAAAATCAGCCACTTATTGTGTTAGGCATCAAAAGCCAGAATTATGGCGGCCTGAAACAAAGCGTCAGGCAGCAAAATTCTCTATCACCCACGGTGAGCAATCAGTCACAGAAACTTGGGAGGCAGAAAAAGGCCTACTTCGTTGGCCTTTTGAAAAAATCTCCATTAGTGATGGTGGAAAATACACCGTCCAACTCGGTAACGATGAGCCCAAAACATTAACTTTGCGCCTATTGCCCAAACGGTCAACGGATGCCCAAAAAATGATGTGGATGGCAGAAAACGATTGCCTTGATCAAGCACGTCGATTGTTTAAAACAGGCGATTGGGATGAGTGAAAATCAAAGCTAGATCGAAGTATTGGAGTGCAAAATTTATTTTGCGAGTATTGGAGTGCAAAATTTATTTTGCGAATATTGGAGTGCAAAATTTATTTTGCGAATATTGGAGTGCAAAATTTATTTTGCGAGTATTGGAGTGCAAAATTTATTTTGCGAATATTGGAGTGCAAAATTTATTTTGCGAGTATTGGAGTGCAAAATTTATTTTGCGAGTATTGGAGTGCAAAATTTATTTTGCGAGTATTGGAGTGCAAAATTTATTTTGCGAATATTGGAGTGCAAAATTTATTTTGCGAGTATTGGAGTGCAAAATTTATTTTGCACTCCAATTAATGCACTCCAATTAATGCAAAATTTATTTTGCACTCCAATTAATAGTAAACTTTAACAAAGCGAATTTGAAGGCATTTCGCGTTCCAAACAGGCCTTCTGCCACTTATCCGGCTTTGGATCCCCATATTTCATCGCGTTAATATAACAATTCGCCAACTTTTGTAATAACATTGGCCATCGTTGACTCTTCTCTAATATCCATTCCCAAGCCTCAGCATCATAAGCCACCGGTAACTGTGCGCTTTGTTCCGCAGCCTTTAGCAAATCACGCGCATCCTTTTCTGACAAGGGCCCTAAAGTGATAGCCTGTCCGAAAATATTGAAAAAGGGAGAAGATTTGCCATCAGCTTTTTCCACCTCAGAAGGTTTTTTGCGTGAAGTCGCCAAAAAAGCCAATTGCCCACGACTGCCTAAAGCGCGTAATCCATCCCAAAATGATTGATCCAAACTCGGATTAGTCAATCCCCTATCCACATCATCCAAAAAAATAAACTTGGACTGATTCAAGTTATCCAAGTATTCAGTCATGGTAGACAGAAAAGTACTTAAATCACAAGGCTCAGGTATCGGTATCTCTAACTGCTTGAGTACATAGGAGATAAACGTTTTTTGTTCACGCATTCGCGGATCTTTGAAGTTGACAAAAACACACTGTTCCACTGGTATTTTGTCATAAGAACGTAAATGATACAGTAATGATGTTTTACCACTGCCTTTAGGCCCCATAACGGCCATATTGAGCAAAGGCGAGCGACTCCATTGATCCAATATCCGTTTGATTTCGTCCTGACGACCAAAAAATTGCTTTGGATTATCAATCGGTTGACCCACCACACAGGGGCTGAGTTGTTGACAATCTAAACGGCTTGCTTCCAATAACGTATTAAATTCAATCATGTTCAGCTTCAATACGTCAGCACACCGATATAAGGGCTCACAGTCACGAGGTAAATTCTCTGCATTCAACCACCGTTTTATAGTTTGGCGGTTTACGCCAATACGCTCCGCTAAATGACTCTGACTGATATCGGCACGTCGTATATATTCATTGAGCAAGTCAGCAAAGAAGCAATGATGTAGATCGGCGGCTTTGAATAAGGCCCTACGATCATTTGAACTCAACTTCATAGCCCCAGCGCATTGTTTGATAGCCTCACAATCGTTAGGCTTTTGTGAGCCTGCAAGCCAAATCTCAAGAGAGTCTTTATCAATGCCTGTGTAATCTGCCAATTTTTCCTTAGTCAGATTATGGTTCTTGAGATGTTTTTTTAAGCGTGTTGCGAAAGTGTCCATTTGTTATTTTTGTTCATCTAGTACAACGATATAACTACAAGGATTATTTATAAGAAAGGATAGAGACTCAATACTATGATTATAATCAATGAGTTCAACCTTGGCACAATCTTATCCTTTCATAAGCAAACAATCCTTGTAGTTATATCTTAAATTTCTACCCCTTTCCTGACTATCAAAATAGTCAATATCAGATAAAAGCAACACAAAGATTGTAATGCAACATCAACTGAATTTTGTACCAATTTCCTGTGACATGAGCATAATCAATATCACATTAAGTGCTACACATAGAGATTTCAGTGTGGCAAATCTTAGGTATTCACCTTCAGTTGTGATAGAGCAATAATGCACGCCACTTTTTCACAATGGTGTCCAAAGTTTGTACAGACACACAGGCCTCATTTTCAGTGACACAGGCCTGATGGGCCTAACACATAAGGTGCGACACACAAAGAGTGAAGTGTCACAAATAGAGGCTCTTAACGTTTAAGTGTGATGAGTAGATAATGAGTGCCCCTTAAAAAGGCATCAATAAGAGAAGTTGACGATTCTGTTTAAAAATCAACAACTTCATCGTTTCCTCTTCACAAAGGAGAACAGTATGCATTTATATCTGAAACAACGTGTTCCTATTTTGGACACGCACTTAGGGCCGCCTCGACAACGATGGCGAGGCCCAACCAAAATGAGGCCCAGTATTTTCGCCTCTCTTTTAGCGTTGTTTATGGCCGCCATACCGCTAAGCAACGTGTATGCAGAAAAGGGTTTGATTGAAAGTCAGTTAACGGCCGAAAGTGCTGACACCTGTCGTGCGACTTACTCAGTTGAAGCACAAACGCTAACGATGCCCTGTGTGGAAGTGAGTGGAGAATCTGTGTCTTATGCTCTCCAGATGGAGCAAGTCGCGGGTTCAGAAGCGTTAGCCTTTAGCATGACTGAAGTCGTAGAGCAGGCAGCAAGCGTTAATAACGGTTGTCAAGCCAGTTACGCCTTGGACAGTGGAAAATTGTCTGTGCCTTGTGTGGATATCGTGAATCCATCTGGCGATGTCGAATCGCGGGAAATGGTGCTTTGGGCGCAAGAGGGGAATTTGGTGTTTGTGATTGGTGACGGTATTCAATCCTCGAATCAATCAGGTTTACGGACACCGCGTCGTTTTACAAGAAGTTGTCCCTCTTCGTCAGATTATATCCAAAGTCCAAATCAAGGTGATTTCACGAGATACGGCTATCAAAATCCTTTAGATGGATTTGTTGGTATTAGCCAATGGCAATCCCTAGCAACCGCCAGCTACCGAACCCATCTTGGGGTTGACTACATGACTCCGGCTGGAAGTAATGTCTATTCCATATGTGATGGAACTGTCACAGGTGAATCTCAAGACTTTACTTATCAACAAAATGTTAGAAACAGAAATTTTCACGACTCCTATTTTAATAGTCGTGTTATAGTCCGTTGTAATGCACCCCACGGCTCATTTTTAGCGATATATGGGCATGTCGATAAGCAAAGCGTAACTGATAATACCCAAGTTTATGCTGGGCAAAAAATAGCTGAAATAGCGCCAGCTTATAAAAGTTCAGGAGCGCGATATTCAGCAAATGATCACCTTCATTTTGGCATTAAAGTAGGCAGCAGTGCATTTAATTGGGGCTTTGGGATTGCTCCCCGTAACACAACTTTGCAAGAGGCGAAGGCATACGGTTTTTACGATCCATTGAATTATCTTTGTCAAAATCCGGTTCAGGCTGTTCGTTTAGAACTTGATTCAGAAATCACGGTTGAACCAAACCCTGTGATTCAAGGAAAACCTGTGACAATTCGTGCCAAAATCAGCAATAGGGGTGGCACAAAAGATTTTAGGGGAAACCTTTTTGCTGCTTTTCATAAGAAAGGTGATTCTTACTCCAGTCAGTTTGATATTACATTGGAAGATAAACCCTTAGGGAAAGGACAAGACTACGAATATACGTTTCGCGACGTTATTAATCTACTGCCTGGCGAATATGATCTCTACATAAAAGGCGATGATTTTCAAGCATTGCCACCATCTGCTGCCTATCTACAAAATCCGATAACGGTTAGAGTTATCAGTGGTGATGTAGGGCACTCTGAGCTTTCCGCCGAAGACAAGGCAAACAAGATTTTTGATCGTGTAGAAAAGGATTATCCAAAGCTATTTTCTAATCGTCGGGGTAACACTGCTCTATACGAAAACCTATGGTTTTACCGCGTCTATGATTACGGGGATCAGACTTTATATTTAGCCATTTCTAAAAATGGGCACTTCATGTTTAACAATGGCAAAAAATGGCAAGATATCACTGTGGACTTTGAAGCGGCTAATACTCAGATATGTAATGGAGAGTGTTGGTAGAAATTCAGTAGGCTAAAATTTGTTTCGGGAATGACATGAATTTCCGAAACAATTAATTGGTAAACACGTAAAATCACAGATCAAACCTGACAGGCGAAAGCAAAACCGGTCAGGTTTTCAAAAGTTATTTTTTAGCAACATCTATATCATTGTATGAAAACACGCCTCCCTATGTCGGCCATGTGTGTCTCTATTTTGGTTATTGGTTGAGTGAGTCCTCTTGTCAAAATGATGAGACAAATTGCAGACTCATTTTTAATGGCGATCCTATTCAATTTAGTGTGCGTGAATAAACTTAATTGTTCTCGCTCTGAAAGGCCCCTTGTCATAAGGGGTCGGAATACCTATAATCATCAAGGCAAACTAAAGTTTGCACTCCAAACAAGGCAAACTAAAGTTTGCACTCCAACTAAGGCAAACTAAAGTTTGCACTCCAACTAAGGCAAACTAAAGTTGGAACGAAAATCAAGGCAAACTAAAGTGTACTCCTAGTTAACGCTTAATATTAAGCCGGATTCAAGGGCCCAAAGACTACCTGGGCCTTTTGTTTTAATCTTTTCTTTTCTTTAAAACGGCTTAATAACAACACACAACGATTCTTCCAATCCCCCAAATCAAAGGCCTGTTTTCCATAGCAAGCGGCGTTTAATTCTTGCAATAAATCAGCCGCTGGTTGACTCCCAACATAATGCACTGCAAGATGTTGTGCTATCGCTTGTAATGACGCATTTTTAGGCGTTTGCCAAGATAAATGTGCATATTCTTGAATCAATCCCTTAATCTCTGCCAATTCATCAGCCGCTGCTAAACGTTTTTTAAAAACCGCTTCTGTCATACGCGCAGTTTGGGTTTTAGGAACAGGTGTGACAGCCACAAACTGACGGCGATTCGTTCTTGACTGCACCAACGCAATCAGCAACGCTAACACTGCCATAATCAAGAAGGCATATTGCGCTTGGCTAAAAAACATGGGTTGTGCCACTGGCTGATTGACAATCGTTTGAACCGCTGGGGCGGCTGCGCTAGATGCCATTCCCATAACGTTAGTAGGCATCATCAGATTCTGATTCGGCTTCACTTGAATCACTTGCGCCGGTAATTCAACAACAGCTTGCCGCTGGTTTTGGACATCCCACCACGGAATCCGAATAGCGGGTAAAGACAAAGTACCTGTGTTCACAGGAATCAAACTAAAACTTTGCGTAATCGTACTCACCGGCGTTTTGCTATCCGATAACACGACACGTTCAATTTCGGGTTTAGGGCTACGCACTCGAAAATCGGCATTCGATTGCACAAAAGTCTCTAATTGAGGGGGCGATTGCCCTCCCATACCTTCCGCCCTCAAAGTCAGCGTCCAAATCAAAGGCGTTCCGGCTATCACCGGTTGGCTGATATCACTTTCCCATTTGTGTTGCAATTGCAGATCATTCAAGGGCAACCAAGGGTGTGAAATCGGCGCTTGCACATCCAACGTCAATGGCGAACTGGTAATCGTTGTCGGGCGGTAATCCGAACCAAAATTAAAAAAACTCCCCCCAAAACCTTGATTATTATTCTGTTTTAAGGCCTTCATCTTCACGGGGCCGATTTCAAGTTGCCCACTGCGTAACGGGGTTAATATATAAGTGATTTCTGCAACAATCATTTGTCGGCCATTGTCGAGAGTACGTCGTTGCTTTAATTTACCCAATTGCTCCATCAGCACATTATCACTCGGTAAAACGGGCTCCAAATCGCGCAACTTGCCACGATGATATAAACGCAAGGTATACAAAATCGGTTGATGCAAATAAGGCTTCGGATTAGACACGGTAGCCTCTAAACGAACCCCATCACGCCGTTTAACCGGGGTTTGAGTCACCACAATTTGTACCGGTTGACTACGCAAATTGCCCGCTGACGTTTTCATCGTCAATGCAGGAATCGTCAATACCCCCGTTTTTTGAGGCTCTAGCGTATACTGCCAAACAATCTGACTCGACATTCGCCCATTTATGATTTGAGTGGAATGGAATTGTTGTGAACCCGATACTTCAAACAGATTTTCTAATGGCGTGAAATCAGGTTGATCAACAGCGGTGGCATCAGATAAGGCTAATTTCAATGTCAGCGTTTCTCCTAACATTAATCGACTCGTATCCACTATCGCTTCCAAATTAGGCGCGGCAATGGCAGGAGAAAGGCTTAGCCATAAAGATACAATCATGAATAAATAAAGAGTTTTAAATCTTAACATAAACAATTTCCTATCGTTTTTCAGTTATCCGTTTTGTTCTTTATAAATACAAACTAGTGCAGGATCGCTCCAATCTTGATACCACTTCGCAAGCATCAAAAGGGGCAACCACAAGGGATTGCCCCTACGGGCAGATTGTAGGGGCAATCCCTTGTGGTTGCCCTGGTTTTCCAATGGTATTGAAACTGGAGCGATCCTGCACTAGACGGATTTGATATAATAAAAAATAAACAACTACAAGGATTTGATATAATAAAGGATAAACAACTACAAGGATTTGATATAATAAAGGATAAACCCTAATAACTACAAGGATTTGATATAATAAAGGATAAACCCTAACAACTACAAGGATTTTGTATAATAAAGGATAAACCATAAACAACTATAAGGATTTGATATAATAAAGGATAAACCCTTAAACATAAACCCTTAAACAAATCTTTGTTTTTTGGGGGGGTTATCCATAAACAACTATAAGGATTTGATATAATAAAGGATAAACTCTTAAACATAAACCCTTAAACAAATCTTTGTTTTTGGGGGGTTATCCTTTTTTAGATCAAATCCCTGTAGTTTTTCTTGGATAAACCATAACACTGTAAAGGATAAATCCTTAAACCATAAAACGGTAAGGATTTGCTCTAAAAAAAGGTAATATTATACAAAATCCTTGTAGTGGTTTATCCTTTCTTATACCAAATCCCTGTAGTTGTTTATCCTTTTTTATATCAAATCCCTGTAGTTGTTTATCCTTTTTTATATCAAATCCCTGTAGTTGTTTATCCTTTCTTATACCAAATCCGTGTAGTTGTTTATGGAAAATGAGACATGCAAAAAGATTACTACCACATTCTAGGCATTTCTCAAAACACCGAACAGGCGCAAATTAAACCGAATGCACAAAGTGTTTTGAGTCAAGCCCAAAAAGAGTACGAAACTCATCAATTGGAAATCAAAAAAGCCTACGCTGTGATTGCCAACTTGGCGCAGCGCAAAGCTTATGATCGTCAATTGAAAATCACCTCAAGTACAGCCAAAACCTATTACCAAATATTAAGAATGGCACCTGATACTGAGCAACGTTTGATCAAAGCACTCACTTTGGATACCGCTAAGACTGTCAAGCAAGAATATGAAAGTCAAATAGCCTACATTAGAGAGGCGTATTCTATTCTTAACGATACCGAAAAAAGGGCTGCTTATGATAATACGCAGCTTCAAGAGGAAAAACGTATTGAGGCACTTAAACGTAAACGGCAAGAAGCCACCATCTTGCAAGATCAGGCACCCAAAAATCGTTTTTCGCTCAATCCAGTGATTTTGGCTACAGTCTTAATCGGCTTGGTTTATTTTGGCTACACACAGCATCAAGAGAATGCGGCTGCGCCGGCAAACAAACCCGTCGCCATTTTTTCAACAGATTCTCTAACAGCAGCAGCCAAGTCTTCCCCGCCTTCAATAGAGCGTTATTTTTCAGACTCTGCTGAAGAGCCTTTTGCTGAAGAGTTATTTGCTGACGCATTTGAGGTTGAGGAAAATCCCCCGGTTCATTTGGCGACACCGCCTTCAAAAAATATCTATTCTTCTGCCGATGCCGCTGATCAGAGTGAGGAAATGCAATCAGCCTCTTCAATTTCTCGCGATTATAAAGAAGAGGCCGAAAATATTCAGGCAGCAGAAAGGCAACCGGAGTCTTTAACTTATTACTCTTGGGAAGAGGGGGCTGGAGGATATGAGACAATCATGGATACCGCCCATTCGTTAGAAGAACCGGTTATCGTCTACTTTCACGCAGATTGGTGCCCATGGTGTGAAAAATTGGGGCGTGACTACTTTAGTGATTACCAGCTTCAAAATTTTCTGGATAATATACTCAGGGTAAAAATTACCCCAGACAATAGCAAAGACGAGAAAGAATTGTTTAAACAATACAAGGGAACAGGCTATCCCACCGTTTTCGTCTATGTACCCGCTTTTGGCAATTCCCCTGTGAAAATGTACCCTTTTAGGAAGGGAAAAGATTGGTCACCTGAACAATATAGGGACAAAATAAGAGGGCATATTGTCCGGGAATATTCTAAGCAAGCTTATCGTTATTTGAACAAGCGTGAATATGAACAAGCCCGGTATTATTACCGCAAAGCGTTATTATACGAGCCTGAAAATGCCGATTTCTATTACTATATCGGGTTCATTTATCACAAAGAGGGCGATGAAAAAAGGGAACTTGAACGCTTATGGTTAGCAAAGCAAAATTACTTGGAAGCCTTGAAACATGATCCTGAACACAAAAACAGTCAGCGCAATTTGGAGAGATTAAAAAATTTATGATTCTAACGGATGATCGGTGCGGGCGAACACGTAGGTTCGCCCCTACAGAGGCAATGTAGGGGCGAACCTGCGTGTTCGCCCTATCTTGCTCGCGTTACGTTTTTTTTAAGCCCCTTGATTGCCTACCAAAATGCCAAGCGCCGTCATCCCACCAATATTCTGAGAGAATATGTTCTATTTCATAGTTATCTCTTTCACTTTTGAAAAGTGATATGCCCAATTCATGATGCCTAATAGTTGTGCCGTCTTCACTAATTTTTGAGGGGCATACCACAGACAATCCACTGCAAAGGCGGCATTTTTTTCGACAAGGGCTGCCAATCCATAAGCAATCAGTTTCGTTTCGTTGTCACGCCGACAGGCTTTATCTAAAGCTTTCAGACTGCTGGATGGTGTGTCAAGCACTCGTTGTCGTAGCGTGGCATCGTGGAGGCGTATGAAATGTCCAAATACGATTTCTGTTATGTCAGAAAGAAGAATAAAAATAAGTAGTTGATTTTGTTAAATATTTTTTAATGTTCCGTTGTTCAGTTTTAGAGGTCAATATGGGTGAAATGAGTGTTCAATTGTTCAATTTTAAAATATCAACTAGGGGCCAATGAGTGTTCAAATGTTCAATTTTTATATTATTTTAATGGAAAAAGGAAAGAAATTGGATAATAAAGAAGTTTTAATTGACTTTCGAAAAGTTGGAGAGTAAAAAGTTAGTCGAAAAATTGAGAGAAAACAGATTGAATCATAAGAGTGATGA
>Ga0164315_10001814_pt1 | contig 16209 bp, 21 predicted proteins | sample GuaBasSedimGuay6_FD_113737 | JGI IMG/M metagenome (GOLD analysis project Ga0164315, IMG submission 113737) | Subseafloor sediment microbial communities from Guaymas Basin, Gulf of California, Mexico - Guay6, Core 4569-2, 0-3 cm | ecosystem: Environmental > Aquatic > Marine > Hydrothermal vents...
ATTTATAAATGATGATGATTTTTCAGTATTTAACGGTGAATTAATAATAGATAAATGGGCGTTTAATACTGATTACCAAGTAAATACCTCGACAGGTCAGTTAGAATATGTTGGGATATAAAAAAAAATATTAAAAAAATGAGTTTAAATCTAGGACAAATATCAGCGATCCATATAGGATCAACAGCACCGAGCAACACCGATATACTTTGGGGTTTTAATAATAATCTATTCCGTTATAACGGTTCATCATGGGTGACGTTAAACGGAGCTGATGGAGCTGATGGAGCTGACGGAGCTGATGGAGCTGATGGAAAAGATGCCATTATACAAGCAACCTCCCCTCCTGTAGACAAAACAGTTTTATGGATGCATACAAGTTCTAGTATACTATATTATTATGATACTATTTCAGACACATGGAAGACTTTACCGAGGGTTCACTATACATCTTCAGCACCCGCTGACACAACAGTGTTATGGTATAATAATTATATCTGGAAATTTTATAACGGTCTCGCATGGGTTGAAATAGGTTCTCAAAGACCTAGGGGTGGATATTACATAAGTAGTTCATCCTCAACAAGTTTAAACCCTGTGACTCCAGTTAAAATAAATGGGACAACCCTAGCCGATTCATCTTTTTTAAAATATTTTACACACTCAAATAATCGTCTAACCTACACAGGCTCAGACAATTGGTTCCATTTTGAAGCTTATATATCAATGATTTCTAGTGTGAATAATGTGACTATATCATTTTATGTGGCGAAAAACGGTACAGTTATAACACCATCTAAAATCCGAAGAAAAATAGGGACAGGCGCTGATGTTGGTTCATGTAATGTACAAGCGAATTTATCCTTAACTAGTGGAGATTATGTTGAAATTTTTGCTGGTACAGATACAATAACTAATTTTACAGCAACAGAAATGACAACCCATATAGCTTGTAATTAATTATGTTTTTAATTATGTTTTTTTAATTTTTTGCCTCGGATAGAAATATCCGGGGTTTTATTTTAAATATATATACCCATGGATTATACTATTGTATTTAGTGTTATTTTTACTGTTATATCATTTATCTCTTATGTGTTTATTCAACAGATCATGGGATTTAGAGCGCAAGCAAAAATCAACGCAGAAATTTTTGTTGAAATTGCTGAAATTAAAAAAGATGTTTTAATAAATACATCCGCTATACTTTTACAAGATAATGAAACAGCGAAAGTTTTAAAAGAATTAATATTGCGAAATGATAAGGAACATAGTTATATAGTGGAAAGATTAGATTTGTTGCGGGATAAATAATTCCTTAACTAGCGTCGAAAGTTGATAATTTTTTTTTACACCTTTAATATACAAGGTTAGCTGTCCTTTATACATTATTTTTATCTCCTTATACATCACTTTTTTATAACATTTGGACCAGAATATAGAAAGTACTACGCCAGACTGACTGACGTAGTACCTTGTACCTTTTATATTTTTAAAAAGTTTTTGTTTTTTCATCGTAAACATTCCATGCGGATATCCAGGTTTTTATAAAAATCTGGAGTGTCAGCCCTATAATTTGCCGCTTTTAATAATTTTTTTAATTTTATTACTTCGGCTTTTAATCTTATGTTTTCTAAATCTAAATCTTGATATTGCTTTTTAGTCATCGCTTTTTTAATTGTTTTTTATGCTTTTTAAAAAGGAACCGGGAGGTCCCCCCTTTAAAAAGCAATACTATATATACTATTTTTTAATCAAAAAGTTTAATAAACTTTTCTGATATCGTAGGTGAGCCTCAAACTCAGAATGGAAAGTTCCCAAATATATCGTCTTCCCGTCTAGTTGGATTTGAGCACTCCAAGTAGTTTTTTTAATTCCCTTATAAGCCTTCACACCTACATATTTGCTCGATTTATTAAATTTATGCCTACCTTTACTTAGGTTTTCTCGGTGGGTTAAAAGTTGAAGGTTATCTATACGATTATTATGCTTATCCTCGTCTATATGATCTACATGATAACCAGTCCTGTCATCATCCGTAAAATGATCCCAAACTAGTACATGTGAGTTATATGTCGATTGTTTACCGTTCAAGGATAAAATTATCTTTTGGTAATATTTCCCGTAAATGGGCTTTAAAATACGTCCAGCCGATCTTGTGTGATGTGATTTTAATCTTCCATGATTGCTTATTTCATATAAGCCTTCGTAACCCTTGATGTTTTTCCATTGCTCTTTTAAATTTTTCATATTGTTTTATTGTTTTTATCTATATATAATTAAAAATATACGGTTTTTTTCCATTTTGCGATATAATAAAATTAATATACCCGTGCCAAACTATGTTAAAATATGTTAAATTTTGTTAAAATATGTTAAAAAAATTCACATGCCAAACTATGTTAAAATATGTTAAAATATGTTAAATTTTGTTAAAAGATGTATTTCATTTACATTTCATTTACATTTCATATACATTTCATTTACATATGTTAAAAAATGTTAAATTTTTACTATCCGATATCGGATAGTGGCTCTGTAACGTAGACGTATCAAGGAAATACATAAATTATCCGATATCGGATAGCAAAAAGGGACATGACGTTTTTTGATATATAGAATAAATTCTTTCAAAACAATTTTGTAAATCTTAAACTCAGAGAGGATACCGTTCCGTCATCCTCCCCGCCCGCCCTCCAGTTTCAGCTTCGCTGTTTTATTGAATTTTTTTAATTTAAATTTTAACTGATGACCTTAATTTATATGTTTTTTTTTTATTGTCCCGCTCTGCGGTCCAATAGAGAAATTAAAAGAAAAAAGAAAAAAAAAAACACAGAAATAAAGATCATAGACTCGCTTCGCTCGATCTCGAATATAATGTTTTGGTGATCTCCTGCTTACGCATTTCAAAAACCTCTTCGTGAGCAAATAAAAATTAATCCAGCCCCGAAGGTAGGCGTAGCCGCCTTTAGTCTTATTATCATGCCCCACGGCAATGGCAACCATGGCAACTAATAAAAGGATAAAAAGAGATATATTCCCCTTCATATGTAGATAACATGCATATATTTAATAATCAAATGGTTATATCAAAAGGTGCAAGATCATGATATATATATAATACACTATTATATTATTCTTTTTTTTTATTCTTTTTTTTTATTCTTTTTTTTCTTCTCTATTCTTCTGAGATTTCACATTATTACATTCTTTTTTTGTAAGTATGTGAGTGTCAGAGGGGTGTGTATAATAAGCCTGAGTTCGCCCCCAAAGGGCGTGACGATGGCGTTTTACATTTAGAAAAAAGAGACATAATAAATTTTATATATACTATAAAAATTAAAAATAATGGAAAATCGAAAAAGTGTTTTATTAAAACTACCAAACCAAGTGCATAAAGATCTAAAACAATACTGTAATAAAACCGGATATACAATGCAAACTATTATTCAGAATGTAATAGAAAATAGGATAAAAGATGCAAAGATCCAACAGATTATTAAATAAAAAAAAAATTAAAAGCAATGACAGAAATACTAAATTTAAACAATATAAACAACTGTTTATTATTACTAAGCGATATTAATTATGATGATTTTGAAAATATAAGCGATCTAAGAGACTTTCACCGTAGGTTATACAATGAGGTCAAGATAATAAAAGAGTCCATAAAACAGCAGCAAATGAGTTTTGGGGACGAATTAGAGAGGTTTAATCAGGATGCAATGAATGATAATGAACAAGCTTATATTGATTTTTTCGATATAGAAGAATAAAAAAACTAAAATAATATGCCAGGAGGAAGACCGAAAGGTTCAAAAAATAAAAAGCTAAAAGCGGATTCATGGAAAATGCTTGAGGCGAAAATGTCGACAGAGTTCACGCAAAAGTATATAAATTTAATGGATATATATTATCACGATGATCCCGAAAAGTTTATGAAATGTTACGAAACAATGACAAGATATTTTAAACCTATATTAAAATCCGCTGAAATTAAAATGAATGGTGATATACAGATTAATCTTATAGGTGAAAAAATAGAAAAAATATAATATGGTAGTTGATTTTAAAACAACCAAAGTTTTTGATCGCCTTTTACATAATAAGAGGAGGTTTAATATCTTTTACGGGGGATCATCCTCCAGCAAAACGATTTCAATTTTACAATATTTAACTTTATATGCCTTCAAATATCCAAAAAAGCGGGTAAGCTTGAGTAGTGAAAGTACACCAAAGATGAAGATAACTATAATTAGAGACTGGATCGATATAGTGATGAAGGAATTATTCGACCAAAACCGTTTTAATAAAACAGACGGTGTTTATTCTTTTCCAAACGGCTCGACCTTTAATTTTATTGGGGCAGATAATCCAGAACGATTTAAAGGCGCTAGGCAAGATGTCATGTACTTTGATGAAGTAAATCATATAAAAGAGGAGACTTTTCGGCAAGCCGAAATAAGGACAGATGATATGATATTTTGCTCTTTTAATCCCTCAGCGAAATTTTGGATTGAAAGATACTGGGACTTAGATGACTCTTATGTCGATCACTCGACTTATAAAGATAATCTAGAAAACCTATCACCAGCGATAATTAAAAGCCTACAGATGAGAGAGTTAACCGATACAAACTTTTACAATGTATACACGTTGGGGTTATGGGGAAATTTAGAAGGATTAATATTTAAAGAAGGAGTTAATTGGTTCATTACCAATGAGTTCCCTGATAATTATTCAAAACGTAGGTTGGGATTAGATTTCGGTTTCTCAGTTGATCCGTCCGCCCTTTTAGACATTAGATATTCTGATGGAAAATTATTTATGAAGGAATTACTATACAAAAGGGGCATGACAAATCAAGATATATCGCCATATTTAATTTTTAAAACAATAGCCGACTCCGCCGAACCGAAAAGTATAGAAGAGTTGAGAAGAATGGATAAAGATATAAAAGGGGCGATCAAAGGACCAGGCTCAATAAATTCCGGAATAAAAAGACTATTAGATTTTAATATATACGTTCATAGCTCTTCGATCAATTTGATAAAAGAATTACGAAATTATATGTGGGCGACTAATAATAAAGATGAAACACTGACAAAACCTACAGGTCCTGACCATCTTATTGATGCGGCAAGATATGGGACTTATGATATGTTTTCTGAGAAGGTGACATTTTTTATATAAAAAAATAAAACAGAATATGGAATTATTTATGGAATTTGGAAATTGGAACCCCTTCCAAAAAAAGTCGAAAGAGTTTAACGTTGATAATATATTAAATAAGGCTGTTTATTCAAACTTTTTTATTAAAGGTACACCTCTGTTAGAACCCCGACCTTTTAAACAAGATTTATTAAACGGATATATGCAAAACGAGCTAGTATACTCGATAGTAAATAAACTAGCCGAAACGGCAAGTTCAGTTCCTCTCGTATTAGAGGATAAAAACGGGAAAGTAGTTGAAAATCATTGGGTTAACGAGTTATTAAAACATCCAAATGAGGATAACTCTATGAAAGATCTAATAAACTCTTATTATATTTATCTTCTAGCGATCGGAAACTCTTACATATATGCACCAAAAATTGATAATGGGTTGAGAACCACGGAGTTACATATTATGCCAAGTGAGGAAGTTTATATCATTCGAGGTGACTGGCAAAATCCTATTGAAGGATATAAAATCAGAACGGGATTACAAGATTACACAGCAATACCAAAGTCGAATATACTCCACGGAAAATTATTTAATCCCCGCTTTGAAGGCGGTCAGTGGTTATATGGACTCAGCCCAATAGAGGTGAGCTCAGAGATCATAAGTGCTTACAATCAAGGAGTTGGGGCTTTAGAAAGTTCCTTCAGGAATATGGGTCCTCCATATATCATATCTGTCGATGTACCCGAAGGATTAACCCCTGAGCAACAATTAAATTTAGAAAAAAAATTCAAGGAAAAATATAGTGACTCGACTAAGTTTAATAAGCCTATGCTCTCAGGCTCAAAACTAACAGTCCAGATGATCGGCTTTTCACCGGTTGATTTAAATATTTTAGAAAATAACCGAGAAGCGCTCAGAACCTTATGCAATGTATATGGTGTCCCTTCTGTTTTATTTAATGACCAGGCTAGTTCAACCTATAATAATGTCGAGCAAGCAAGGTTAGACTTTTATAATTATTCGATTATTCCAATGAATGATAGTTTTTCAGTAAAACTAACAAACTTCCTAGGGATTGAAAAAGGATTAAAGTTGAGGTTCAACTACGAAAATGTAGAGGTTTTACAAAACGCAATTTTTACAAAGAGCCAGTCTTTGAAAGATATGGATTATTTAACCGCAAATGAGAAACGAGAGCAACTAGGTTATGGTCCTATAAAAATAAATAAAGAGGATGTTATATAGAAATTTAAATTTTAAAACGAAAGATATAGACAAAAAAGAAGGAATAGTTAGTTTTTATTTTAGTGATTTCTCAACAGTTGATAATGTAGGCGACAGAGTGGACAGCAAGGCTTTTGATAAAACACTCAGATTTAAAAAAGAACAAGTACACCACCTTTTAAATCATGATATTTTTAATATCGTTGGTAAAGTTCAGGAACTTGGAACTGATTCGAAAGGGGCTTATTGTGTTTCAAAAATGAGCAAAACACAACTAGGACAAGACACTTTAACTCTATATGAAGAAGGTGTTTACAACCAGCACTCGTTTGGTTATGAAGTATCAAATAGTCACAAGGATGGTGATATTAGAATACTGACGGAAATTAAACTTTACGAAGTATCAACGGTTCCATTTGGAGCAAATCCGAATACACCCACGATAGACGTGAAACAATTAGATAAGTTACTCAGGAACAATGATTTGAGTGAGCAACTATTAGAGAAGTTAGATTTAGTTTTAAAGCAACTGGTCGTTGAAAAAACACCAGTTCAGGTCGAACCTGTAGAAAAGAAACAAGATAACTCTTATCAATTATTTATGAATGCCATAAATGATTATAAAATTAACCATAAATAAAATGGAAAAAAATGAAATAAAAGATATCGTCGATACAATGTTTACGAAAATGAAAGAAGATGATAAAACACAAGTAAAATTAAATGATCTTCAAAAAAGTTTAGACGAGTTCGAAACTAAATACGAAAAAAACAGCTTAAAATTCGAAGCAGGAAAAACAAACTTTTTAGTAAAAGGTTTGAATTCCAAAGAATTCAAATCAGCAATAGAGAATAAAGGTTTTAATTATGAAATAAAAGCCGACACGATCGTAGCACCTGGTGCTTTTATCCAAAATGGCGTGGCTCCTGTCGTACTCCCAATGCGGGAAACAGAAATAGGAAAAACTCCTGTTAGACCTCTTTTACTTAGTCAGATTATTCAATGGGGTACAACTACCTCAAACACAATTGATTGGGTAGAAATTGAAGGTAAAACCAATGGTTCAGCAATGAGAGCTGAAGGCTCAGTTATGGGACAAGGCGATTTAAAATATCAAGAGTTTTCAACGAAATGTCAGTCTCTTAGCGAGTATATGATTGTCTCAAACGAAAGTTTAAAAGACGCTAATTTTTTGGCAAGTGAAATACAGACAGAACTTTATTCTGATTTAGAGCTTTTACTAGATGATCAATTACTTAACGGTGACGGAACAAGCAACAACTTAACGGGTATTGAAACTATTGCAACAGCTTTTGCTGCAGGTTCTTTTGCTAGTTCAGTTGATGACGCAAACGAAGCGGATGTACTTAGAGTAGCGATACACAATATCAAAAAGGCAGGAGCAGGTCGTTTTATGCCAGATTACATTCTAATGAATGATACTGATTTAACAAAACTAGATTTGCTTAAAGACTCAACAACAGGGAATTATATAGACGTTCCTTTTTATTCTGCTGAAGGTGAAAGCGTTAAAAGAATTCCAATAATTAGTAATGAAGGTATAGATGCCGGTGATTATTTAGTCGGTGATTTTAAACGTGCCAAAGGATTTGTAAGGGATCAGCTAAGTGTAAATATCTATGATCAGCACGCTAGTACAGCGATCAGCAATTTGGCAACTATTGTCGGAAATATGAGAGTTGGTTTTAGAGTGAAGCATGTGGATTATGGCGCATTTGTAAAAGGTGTTTTCTCAACAGACAAAGCAGCTTTATCAGTGTAAACAATTATTTAATATAGGGGTAATTTTTTTACCCCTATATTAAAATTAATAAAAATTAATAAAACCATGAGAATAAATAAAACAAGGTATGGGCAAGATCAATTAACGGTGACAATTGCAAAGAAGTGGTTGAAGATCGAAGAGACACAAGTAGAAGATGACGATCTTATAAGAAGTCTTATAACGGAGGCAAGGGAGATTTTAGAAAATTATTTAAATGTCAGTTTTGTCCAAACTAGTATATCTGCAATAACAAGTGAAACTTATTTAGAATTACCCTATTCACCTATTAATCAAATAGATAACGTCCAAGCATATCCCTCTGGAACGAGTATGGAATATACATGGGATGGGGAATATATTAATTTTATAAATACAAATATAGGAACTAGTGTTTATTCCACGGGGACTTATTTAATTAATTATGATGCAGGTTTCTCCTCTCTTCCTATTGTTTTCGAGTTGGCATGGAAACAAACCTTATCATTTTTATATGAAAATAGAGGTGATATAAAAATCGGAGATTATCTAAAATTTAATATAGGAATAAATAATTTGAGAAAAAAAGTCTGGATTTAAAAATTAATCATATTAAATTTATGTTAGGAATAGGAAAATTCGACAAGAGGATTACAATAGCGAAAAAACAGTTAACTAGTGATGGTTTAGGAGGTTATACCAGCTTTAATGGTGGAGTATATTCTCGTTGGGCGAACGTGAAAGAAAATAGTTATAAGAGAATAAGCGGTGACAATGCAATATTGCATGTGAACTCCATTACCTTCATTATTAGAAAATTAACAATATCAACGGATTGGTTCGTTAATTATAATGATTTAGAATATTTTATTTATAATGTTTATTCTGATGAAAAATATACATATATCGAATGTCAATTAAAATAAACACAACGAAGGTAAAAATGGATTTTATCAAATATGCTCGTATAGTTGATATTAAAAATCAACAAACTATGGGAGAATATGCCGAGAAAATAAAAGAAGAAATGGAAAGTATCCTTCAAGAGAAAGTCGTAAACTCGACAAATATCCCCTCCTTGCAAAACAGTATAGAGATTTATACTCGTCCAAATGAAGTTGAAATAGTTCCGGAAAAAGATTACGCAAGATGGGTAGAAGATGGTCATCATGGATTTCATGGATATCAGTTTGTGAAAGGGGCAACAAACAAATATAGAGAGCAATATTTAAAAGAATTACAAAACAATTTAATAAAAATATGAAAGATTATAAACTATTATTAGCCACGGAATTATATGACATTTTATCAGGTATTACCGAAACTTATTCGATTATCCCTATGGACACGGAACGTCCTTATATTTATTTTGGTGATTTCGAAACAATATATCAACCTTTAAAAGATGATTTTAGACAAACTATTAATTTTAATGTTATTTACTCTGAGAGTTTTCAAAACTCAACGAGTTTATTAGATCATTTTAAAAAGGTCGGAGAAATTAAAAATGCATTAAAACCCAGCAAAGATTTTACTTTAAATTTATATCCTGATTTTAAACAGGTTTATTTTAAAATGCAAGCGGAGTCATCGTCAGAATTCCAAACTAAAAAATCTAGAATATACCAAACATTATTGCAATATGAATTTGAAATAGGCTCGGCTGAAGTATATGAGATATTTTTAACGTTTTCGGAGTCGTCCCAATATACATCATGCGCTCTATTCCCGGATAACAAGTATTATGCCTTAAAACCGTATTCACAGTTAAAAGTAGGTGATGCTGTTTATTATGATGAAAAATTATCACAACCATTACATAACGGATATTATTCCGACAGATCCAGTTTTATCCATATCCAAGATGATCTTATTTTGGAAAAAGAAGATTGTGCTGAGATTTTTTCAACATTTGTATCTTATTCGGACTCAACCGCCCCATGCTCAATTATTCCGACGATATATGTTTATACCATTAGAAGGTTTTCTTCACTAGAAATCGGTGATACTATTTATCAAGATGCAAATCTAATAACATTTTACCCTGGATATTATTCTGATGGTAATGTCTGGTATCATCAGAACTATTTGGGGAAAATAATAGAAAATGGATCGTGTGCCGTAGCACACAGCCACGATTTGGGTTTTGATAAAAAATTCAAAGAGCTAGCATGTCTAGCAGATTTCATTACTTATTATTCCGAATTCGAGTTCCTCGATATAGGAGCAACCCTATATAAAGACGAGTTGCTTCATATACCGGTTGGTAATGGATACTACAGCAACCGAGAAAGGGTTTTCGAGTCTCTTGAGGGAATATTAGTGAGATTTTGGATATGTGGATAGAAATAGGAGATATAATAATTTTAATATATAGAATAGATTTTCGGATCTAAAAAAATAATAACAAAAATATGACAAATGCAATAAATGGAACCGATCTGTTAGTTTATGTAGACGGAGTAGCAGTAGCATGCGCAACGACATGCTCGCTGAATATTAATCAAGAAACTGTCGACTCGACATGCAAAGACGTAGGTGTATGGGCAAATAGTATCCCAGGTAGAAAATCATGGGATGTCAGCGTTGATGGACTTTATCAATTAAACAATGACATTGGTTTCACAGGATTATCAAACTTAATTTTGGATGATGATATCAATGATGTGACTTTAGATTTTGGTCAGAAGGACGTAAATTTTTATTGGACAGGTGAAGCGATTTTAACTAGTATTAGTTTAACAGGTGATGATAATGCTCCTGGTAGTTTTTCAGCTTCTTTTACAGGAGTTGGGTCTTTAACACAACAAGAAGCAGTATAATTAAAGGGGCTTAAAACCCCCTTTAAATTTAAAAAAAAAATTAAAAAAAATGGAAAAAACGACAATTAAAATTAATAATGGTGATTACAGAATTTCTTTTGGGGTAATGCAAACGATAAAATATTGTAAACTACGGAATATCACTATAACAGAGATGAATGAAGAGTTCGCCAAGTACGAGACAGGAAATACAGATGGTTCAGAATTCGTGGATCTTCTATGGTCCGCCTTATCCGATGGGGCAAGGAGAGATAAAAAGAAGTTTCTTTTTACAAATGAAGATGTGGGGGATTTCATTGATGATATAGAACCTGGGGAAATAGAAAAATTTATGGCAACTCTAATAAAAACTTTACCCGAAAATAAAAAAAAAGCAACGAAAAAGGTGAAATAAAATATATCATCGATGTTGATGATATAATAGGATTATGCTCGGAAATGGGATTTTCATATGAAGAATATAAAAATCTTAGCTGGGCGGAATTTCACTATTATAATGAAGGTTATAATAGGCGAATAGAAAAAGATTGGGAATTAAACGCTAGCCTGATATCCTCAATTTTTAACGCAAATGGTTCTAAAAAAACAATAAAACCTGAAGATATCTATAATTTTATTTATAGAGCAAAAATTCAAAAAAATATCATAAAACCAGATTTTGCTGTTTTTAAAAAAATTGCCGAAAAAAGAAAAAACCATAGATGAATTTAACGACTATAACATCCAAGCTTATAATGGACAATAAACAGTTCAACGCAGCGCTACTCCAGAGCGGACAAGCAGTAAAAACTTTTGCCATAAAATCCAAGGTAGCGGCAACAGGTGTTTCAACAGCTTTTAAAGGTATGGCGGTAAAAGTATCAGCCTCTCTAAAAATGATAGGCACTCAAATGTTAGCCACTTTTGGCGGAGTCACAAGTATTTTTTTATTAATATCAGTTTTCAAAGATTTTTATAATGTAGTCAAAGATTTTGAGTTGGGCATGGCAAAGGTGAAGGCGATAACGGGTGAAACAGATGAAGCAATTAAAAAATTAACGAAGTCCGCTAGAAACCTAGCAAAAACCTCAATTTTCCAAGCATCAGAGGTTGCTCAGTTACAGTTAGAATATGCAAAACTTGGTTCAAAAACAGAGCAAATAATATCAGCAACACAAGCAACCATCGATCTAGCAACAGCAATGGATGATGATCTTGGAACGACAGCAAATAGCGTAGGTAGTAGTATAAAAGCGATGGGTCTTGATTTTGATTCAACAACGGAAATGGTCGATTTGATGGCGGCAGCTTTTTCTAACTCAGCCCTAGATTTATCAAAGTGGACGGAGACGATGAAGTATGTAGCCCCTATTGCTAGAGCAACAGGTATAGAGGTTGAACAATTAGCTGGAATGATGAGCGTTTTGGCAAACAGGGGTATTCATGGCTCAATGGCGGGTACTAGTTTAAAAAGAATAATATCCGAACTAGGTGATGGCTCAGGTACGCTAGAAGAAAAATTTGCTGATCTAGCGAAAGAAGGTTTAAACTTATCGGGAGCAAACGACGAAGTGGGGAGAAGAGCCAAAGCGTCTTTATTAGTACTAGTTAACAGCACGAAGGAATTAAAAGAATATGGTGATACATATAGAGATGTGGGAGGCACGGTAAAAAAAATGGCGGCAGAAATAATGAACACGGTGGAGGGTCAACAAAAAGCTCTAGGATCAGCCATCCATGAAATGTGGATCTCAATTGGGCAGGGTGACGCAATGAAGGAGGCTTTAAAAGCATTAACCGATCTGGTGGCGGTGATAACGGCTGGTATACAAGCAGTGAAAAAACTCTCAGGAAAAATGGGTTTTCTAAAAGATTCTCTTATGATGACAATAAAACCAGCAACCGATTTTTTTAAAATATTGGGCATAATTAATGCCAGAATGAAGGACACAGAAAAAAAGGCGGAAAAAGCCGCAGAAGCCTTTGAGTTGCTTGCAAAAAACTCAAGATTACCGATTGAACAGTCCATGAGTTTTATTAAATTTGGGGACTCAGATTTTATATCAACTCAAAGAGAATTAAAATCCAAAGTTGAAAAGACTTGGTCAGATTTGGATTTTGTTGGTTTAGTCGAGTTGCAAAAAACACTTGGTGATTTTAAAAAGGGAGACTCTTTAGACGTTAAAAAATATAATTCGAATTTAGTTATGTTTAACGAAACCATTGAAAAATTAAAAGGTAATTTTTCATATATAGACGAGATTCAGAATCAAATAGACAGAAAAGAAATAGAGTTATTAAAAGCTGACACCCCCGCACAAATAAAAAAGGTCAGTGAAGATTTGGATGTACTTTATAATAATTTAGTGGATATAAAAGATTTGTCGACAAAAGACGATTTTACCGAAAGATTAAAAAATCTTAGATTACGAATAAACACGTCTAAATCGCTGGAAGATATAAGCAGACTTAGAGAAGAGTTAATTTTATTAAAAAGTAAAAGAGATGAAATATTTTCAGACAGTTTTACCATCGGTGAAAGTAGTCTAAAACTCGGCTCAGTTTCAAGTATGCCTTCATTAGATTTTTCTTCTATAATAAACCCAGGGAATGTAGAAAAAGTTAAAATTAAAATAAGATCAGCTTATAGTGAATTTGGCGATGCGATCGGTGAAGGAAGTAAACAGATTGAAGAGCAAACCATTCAAATAGGTGGCATGTTGGCGGGACTAGCAGGCACCATTGGACAAGGCTTGAAAGCCGCTTTTCAAGGCGCCACAGACCCCTTTGGGAATTTTTTAGCCGATTTAGGAGAAATGATGATATCTTTTGGATCGTCCTTAATTGCATTGGCACTAGCCGAATTGTCGCTCGAAACAGGAAATGTCCCCGCAATGCTTATTGGTGGAGCAGCTCTAATAACGGCTGGAGCTTATTTAGCCTCGACTCGAAAAGATATGCAGGGTTTATCTTTTACCGGTGGAGGTGTTGGCGGAGGCGGAGGTAGACAAGTCACTCAACCTATATACGAACCTTATGATTACAATAGAGACATTACTTTAACAGCCAAAGGCTCTGACCTTGTGGCAGTTATGAACAAAACAAATAAAAGAACATATGGCAACGGCTAAAAAGATAGAATATATTGATAATCAAGGACTTGAGACAATTATTGAAATATATCAGGCTTATTCTAGTCCGACTACCTTTTATGAACTTTGTAGCCAAGATCCTATATTAACTTTAACTTTTTTTAATGAAGAAGACACTACCATAAAAGGTTCAGATGTGATGATAAATGTTATGATAAAAAATGTGGATGATCATAATACCATTTTAGAACTTTTTGAAAGCAATGACTGGTACGTAAAAGTGATAAAAGATGGTGACGATTATTGGATCGGAAAATTGCAAACAGATTTTTATGTGGAAGAATATAAAAATTATCCTTATATCATTACTTTAAACGCTAGCGATCAATTGGGTGATTTTAAAGACGTTCAATTTTTAATGACCGATTTTAATATTCCGATGGATTATGATGATCCAGATTATTCTCTTTTAGATTTTTTCGGCATTGCGCTAAATATAGAAGGATTAAACTCAACACCATCAAGACCATTATCACCTCGACATTTGAGAATTGCAAATGGTAGAAAAATAACTATTGGTGAATCGAATACTTTTTCTAAAATTTTTATTAATCCTTTAATTTTTATGGAAGATAAGGACGAATATATTAGTATAGCTGACGCAATAGATTTGGTTTTAACACCTTTAAATATGGAATTGCGACAATGGTACGGCTCGTGGTGGATTATTAATAAAGATATAATGGACGGTACTTTTCAGCTTAATTATGATAAATGTGATCTTGGATGGAATACGATATCTTATGATTTTAATTATACGGGAACTTATATACCCATAAAACCATATATAGATGATGATACTCAACAAGTAAAGAGCGATGCTCAAATGGAATATCTTCAGCCGAAAAAGAGTTTAAAATTAAAATCGACTTACATTAAAAATGAAAATATTTTACCCTTTTGTAATCGAAGTGGTAGTTTTTATTCCGGTGTCGATGGTAAGCCCCTCGAATTTGATGAAAGCGGGACGGAGTTGAGATATTTTGGTGAAGAATATATAGGTACAGGTTCTGCAGTATATCTCAACGAGTACGAGTGGTCGAAAAATGCTGGATATCTAAGAATGGATGGTCAAACATACACAAACCCAAACACTTATGCAAATATGGATCAATGGATAAATATAACTTTATTAGCGACCAAACCTGCATGGGATATCGTCAACGATTATTGGAAAATAGATTTCGATCCAGAGCCAAAAGATTGGTCCATGCACGGACCTATTTCCGCTTCAGACCGGGCTTATACATGGAGCAATAAGATATGGCAAAACTACGAATATTATAGCTTCGTATATGACAAAACGTATGGTTATCATCCCTCAACAGATCCAGGAATAATCACGAAATTAACAGATGATGAAGATTTTCCATTAGAGTTAGATTTATTCCGATGCGGGACACAAGATCAACAAGGAAATTTATTAAAAAAATGTAGATTTTCACTAGGGAATAATGCCCTTGATGTTATAAATCACTCTTATACCGATGAAACTTTTTACAATGGTTTAAATAAAGAAACATTAGAAGTCGAATTAAAACTAGGATTACCATCATATACGGGTGACGATGAAAGATATAACCATTATTCGTCATTTTTAGACACAAGTGGTGAAGCAATAAACACCTTCTATTCAGGTAGTTATGGAGCAACTTTAAAGAGACACTTAGAAAATTATTATGAAGGCGAAAATTCAGGGACAACCCATAAATTAACAGCAACATATAAAACTGATAATGAGAGTTTTACACCCCTTCATCTCTTAGTAGACTATGAATCAAGACCTTATAGATTTTTTAAAGGTGAGTTAAATGATCAAAAAGGGATATGGAAAAACGAATATATAGAATATAAAACCTTCGATCCTGTTATAGTTTCAACATATTGTTTTGTAAATAATAATCCATATAATATTTATGAAGGCTTCATAATTAAACCAGGAGAAGGATTTATAAATGATGATGATTTTTCAGTAGTTAACGGTGAATTAATAATAGATAAAGGGGCGTTTAATACTGATTACCAAGTAAATACCTCGACAGGTCAGTTAGAATATGTTGGGATATAAAAAAAAATATTAAAAAAATGAGTTTAAATTTAGG